>Ga0316613_10000149_pt1 | contig 84867 bp, 84 predicted proteins | sample OWC_soil_day10_C_2_FD_207647 | JGI IMG/M metagenome (GOLD analysis project Ga0316613, IMG submission 207647) | Wetland soil microbial communities from Old Woman Creek delta, Ohio, United States - OWC_soil_day10_CT_b | ecosystem: Environmental > Terrestrial > Soil > Wetlands | place: USA: Ohio...
CCCTTGATACATGTACATGGCGAGCTGAAATACCTACGGGAACTTTTGTTTCTGACATAACTATAAACACTCCTTCTAAAATAAATATAGATTCAATAAATACCTGTATAAAACACACTAAAGATTCTCACCTACCGAGAATTTTTCTCTAATGCGTAATATGTACACTCTATTTATTCGTGCCTTTTCGGCACAAATCCTCTTAATTCGCTATATATTTTATATTTTTACATCTAATGTCTCTCATTATTATATTTTTATAAGACGCAGACCACGTTTATTGGCTTCGTACATGATTTGCTCTTCATCAATTGTTGTCAAACGTTTATTATCAAGTATAATTTTGCCATTAACTATTACAGTATGCACGTCTCCGCTATTGGCAGAATATGCCAGTAGCGATAATCGATCATTCCGGGGATACCAATGAGGAGCATGCGTATTAAATAATACAATATCTGCTTTAAATCCAGGTGCAATTATACCTGTTACTGCTCCTAATCCTAATGCCTTAGCGCCATAGCTTGTTGCCATACTCACTGCCGTTTTGGCAGGTATCAGTAATGGATTAAGAGCATGTACTTTATGTAGTATAGCTGCCAACCTAATCTCCTCGAGCATATCTAAATTATTATTGCTAGCAGCACCATCAGTGCCTAGGCTGACACATAAACCTGCGGCAAGCATTTCAGGAACTGGAGCGATACCACTTGCTAATTTCATATTACTGCCTGGATTATGCGCCACTCTAACATTCGCTTCTTTCATAATCTCAATATCAGCACTTGACACATGCACACAATGTGCAGCAAGTACTCCACAGTCAAGCACACCTAACTCTTTCATTAGTTCAATTGGCGATTTTCCATACTTTTTCTTACATTCGTCTACTTCCCCAATAGTCTCAGCTAGATGAATATGAATTTCAGATCCTAAGCTCTGGGCGAGTGTTACTACTTTCTTTAAATATTCTGGAGGACAGGTATAAGGGGCATGAGGTCCTAGCATAACAGTAATACGTCCATCAGCACTATTGTGATACTGACGAAAAAAATCCTCACTTTCTGCTAATGCCTGATCAGCATTAGGCGCTACTCCAGCCATCCCTCTAGCAAGCACGGCCCGTATACCACTCTCAGCCACAGCACGAGCGACCTCAGGCATGTGAAAATACATATCAGAAAAAGTCGTCGTGCCTGATTTAATCATTTCAGCAACCGATAGTAATGTACCCCAATATACATCTTCAGATACTAAATTACCCTCGGCTGGCCAGATTTTATTCTGTAACCAGTCCATCAATTGCATATCATCGGCATAGCTACGGAAAAGGGTCATTGCAGCATGAGTATGAGCATTAACAAAACCAGGTACTGCCAACATATTGGTACAGTCAATCACCTTATCGGCATGCCAATCAGCTGAAATCTCACCTATTTGAACAATGATTGATCCATCAATTGCAATATCAGCAACTTTAACCTCACTATCAACTCCTAATACTTCTGCATTTTTTAATAAAATTTTCCCCATTATACTTCCCTCCCCTGCTGTCGCTTACTATAGTATTCAACATAAAATTTATGCATAACCTCAATATCCTCATCGCTTAAAGCCTGCGCTCCACCGATTTGATTTGCATAAATGAAAATTTGTGCAGCCTTTTCTACTAATTCACAGGCCAACATCCCTTCTGCAAGAGACTGCCCACAACCTACTACGCCGTGATTAGCCATTAATACCGCATTTTTTTTACCCAAAGCTGCCACAACATTTTGTGCAAGCGCATCAGTTCCAGGCAGAGCATATGCCGCCACATCCACACTGCCGCCTGATAATTGAACTAAATCTTCAATAATAGGTGGTATGCCTTTATGGGCCACAGCACAAGCACTCGCGAAAACACTATGTGTATGAATAATCGCCTGTATATCTGGGCGTGCTCTATAAATAGCCATATGCAAAGGTAATTCAGAAGATGGTTTGAAAATTCCCTCAATGATTATACCGGCAGCATCAACAACTACAACATCAGCAGTAGTTATCTCACGATAACCTTTCCCTGACGGTGTCACTGCGATCAATTCTGTACCTGGTATACGTGAACTGATATTACCCCACGTACCAGCCACTAGTCCTTTATCAAGCATCGCACAGCCCACTGCTAAAATCTCGGCTTTAATTCTTTTAGTCTGATTCAATGATCACTCACTCCTTAGCGTTATGCCTGCATCAGATATTTTTTCTGTTCAGCAGTTAATGCATCTATCTCAATTCCCATTGCTGTAAGTTTTAGTAGTGCTACCTTAGTACTTACTTCATCAGGGAAATTAAATACTTGATTCGCCATATTCTGATGATGCTCTAAAATATGCAATACTGCTAATGCTTGCATCGCAAAAGATAAATCCATAATTTCAGTAGGATGACCATCACCAGCAGCCAAATTAACTAAGCGTCCTTCAGCTAATAAATAAATCTTACGTCCATCAGTCATAATGAATTCTTCAATATTTTTGCGCACTATCCGTTTTGAAACTGACATTTCTGACAAATGATCTTTATTTATTTCTAGATCAAAATGACCAGCATTAGCAAGAATAGCCCCTGATTTCATCAGATTAATATGTTCACCATTAATGACATGCTTACAACCAGTTAAGGTAACAAAAATATCACCCTCTTTTGCTGCGTCATCCATTGTCATAACCCTAAAACCATCAAATATTGCCTCAATGGCTTTTATCGGATCAACTTCAGTAATAATAACATTAGCGCCCAAGCCTTTGGCCCGCATAGCGACACCTTTGCCACACCAACCATAACCAGCTACTACCACTACTTTACCTACTATCGTAAGATTGGTCGTACGCATAATACCATCCCAAGTTGACTGCCCGGTGCCATAACGATTATCGAATAGATATTTACAATAGGCATCATTTACAGCAATCATCGGAAACTTTAATTTCCCTTCGGCTGCAAGTCCTCGTAATCTTATAACACCTGTTGTTGTTTCTTCTGATCCGCCTAAAATATTTGGTAATAGTTCACTACGCTCGCCATGCAATAACGATACTAGATCTCCACCATCATCAACAATAATATCAGGTCGCGTATCCAGGGCCTTATGTAAGAAATTTTCATATTCCTCATCTGTCGTATTATACCAAGCAAAAACCTTAACACCTTGCTCAACCAAAGCTGCTGCTACATCATCCTGAGTCGATAGAGGATTACTGCCTGTTACAGCAACGTTTGCTCCAGCATTTTTTAACACTAAGGCTAAATATGCAGTTTTAGCTTCTAAATGCATAGTTACAACAATGTTTTTTCCGCTTAAAGGCTTCGATTGAGATAATTCATCATTTAATACGTTAAGTACTGGCATAAACTCTTTAACCCAATTAATTTTATCATACCCTTGAGGTGCCAATCTTATATCTCGAATTATGGATTCCATTTTTATCATACTCCCTTAATTTTTTGTTGCAACTCTGCAATAGCTTCGTTATAAGGCCCTTTTAATACACCATACTCGGTAATAATTGCCGTAATTAAAGAACTCGGAGTAACATCAAAAGCCGGATTAAAAACTTCTATACCTTCAGGGGCAGTGCGTATACCAGCAAAATGGGTTACCTCTGTAGCATCACGTTCTTCAATCGGAATATTAAGTCCGCTTTCCATAGTAAAATCAAAAGTTGATACAGGAGCTGCTACATAAAATGGAATATTATGCTCCTTAGCCAATACTGCTACACCATAAGTACCGATTTTATTAGCTACATCCCCGTTAAGGGTAATGCGGTCAGCACCAACAATAACAGCCTGTACCATATTTTTTTTCATAACCCAGCCAGTCATATTATCAGTAATAATGGTAACTGGAATATTATCCTGCATTAATTCCCAAGCAGTTAAACGAGCTCCTTGCAATAAAGGTCTGGTCTCATCAGCAAATACCCGAGTTATGTTGCCCTCAGAAAAAGCTTGACGGACAACACCTAAAGCTGTTCCCAGGCCTGCTGTCGCTAACGCCCCAGCGTTGCAATGCGTCAGCACCGAAACAGGTATGTTAAATAACTCTGCACCAAAATGAGCAATTTTAGAATTCATATCTAGGTCTTCAGCAGCAATTGCAATAGCTTCATGCTCTAAGGCTAAAATAACATCTGCTATATCACTATTTTTATCATACCGACTAGCAACTGACATCATGCGTTCTATTGCCCAAAATAAATTAACAGCCGTTGGCCTAGTTTGTCCTAATTCTTCAGCTACTTTTAATAAACTCGTCCAAAAATATTGACTATTAGAAAATTCCTTGGCGCCAAGTACGATGCCAAAGGCAGCCGCCACACCGATAGCTGGTGCACCTCGCACTTCTAGGCGCCTAATGGCCTCAGCAACTACTTGGTAGTCACGACATTCAATATACTCCACCTTATTCGGCAGCAAAGTTTGATTTAGCAATAATAAGCAATTCTCTTTCCATTGAATTGACTGCAACAAAATCGTCACCACCTTCTAAATTTTAAATCCACCATATTCGTCTAAAGCATGCTGGCAACTACAATCAGCCTCTATATCAATTAGTTTTATCGTATTCATAAGTAAAGTCTTCAGATTTTCAGTATTCTGCTTTATAATTTTAATGACTTCGCCATATGTCAAAGGGGTCGAAGAAATGCCTGCTGCATAATTTGTCACCATTGCAATAGTCGAGTAACACATTTCAGCTTCACGAGCCAAAACAACCTCTGGTACATTTGTCATGCCGACCAAATGAGCGCCAAGTTTTGAAAACATAGCGATTTCTGCAGGAGTTTCAAATCGCGGACCTTCTGTACACACATACGTGCCTTGTGAGTGAACAGCAATACCAATATTTTGAGCGGCTACGAGCAGCTTATCTCGCAAGGTTGGGCAATAAGGATTCGTTAAATCCACATGCACCACCCCTTTTTCTCCACCTTCATGAAAGGTCATTACCCGATTCTTCGTAAAATCAATAAATTGATCCACTAAAATAAAATCTCCCAAATTCATCGGCAAATGCAACGAGCCGACTGCGGCAGTAGCTAGAATATTATTAACTCCAATTTTTTTCATAGCCCAAATATTGGCCCGATAATTAATTAAATGGGGCGCAATCGAATGTTTACTTCCATGCCGTGGAATAAAGGCAATACTTTTTCCTGCAAAATCCCCCACCTTATAATTTACCTTACCATAAGGTGTCATTGTTTCAACTTGATGGACATTTTTTAAAATACTTGGATCATAAACACCTGTGCCACCAATAATTCCGATCTTTATCATATTATCACCCACTATAAATTCTATTTTACTGTCCCCTTTTAGGCAAGACTTAGCTTATGCCAAGTCCTAAGACTCAGGCAGAAGCCTTAGTCTTAGGACTTGGAATCGAGAAAATAATATACGTTTTGATTCCACAAGAAATACACTAGCATGTCCCTTAATTAATAGCATGAGCGATGTCTTCATGTTATTATTAACATCTATATTTTACTATATATTAGGAAATATGATAAGCTTTAAGTTTTTCAACACCACAAATATTCAGCAATTCGTTAATAATAACTCTGCTAAAAGTATGACTTACTATAGTATACCCTAAAAGAAAAAAAGGCTATCGAGCCTCTTTAAAAATATCCATTAGACTACATTATACATTCTTATAAATTTACACCTACTAAGCCACCTAATATACCAGCAGCAATACCAGCCACAAACTTATTTGCCAACACTAATACGGAAACAGATTCATGGCTAATTTCCATACCAAGTCCCACAGATATTAACACATAAATAATTCCGATAAGCATGCCTATAATCAATCCCTTTGATAACGCTTTCTGGGTAGCATAAACGCTACCAATAAAAATACTGATCATAGTCACGCCAACCATAATATATTGTATATAATCATCTACATATGTATTTTCTGTCACCAAACTTATCATAGATAAAAATAAGGTACAAACCAATGCAACAATTAAACTTACCAATACTCCCTTAAATATTAATACAGCTGTTCCTGATACCTTAGGCGGTTTAGTATTAAAACGTGTCCGATCAATACGTTTAGACACAATATTCCCTCCCTACATTAGGTATTACAAGAATTGCTAGAGTCTGTTTCAAAGTGCCTAATATCTAAACATTCTTAAACAGTCTCGTATGTTGTAATTTTATGCATAATAGGTATAAATATTCCTATATTATAAATTCCAGCTCTGTACTAAATTCATAATACTGTAATTTGTCAGATCAAAATGAATTGGCGTCACTGAAATTTTGGACATTTTTACAGCTACAATATCACTATCATTATCATTTTCTGTATCCATTACATTGCCACCCATCCAATAATACATCCGCCCCCGTGGATCTTGCCGAGCTTCAAAACTATTTTCATACTGCCTTACTCCCAACTTAGTAACTGCTACTCCCTTAATTTGCGTTGTGGACAGTGCTGGAACGTTAACATTTAATAATGTATTCGGTGGTAATGATCGATTGGCCATATTCTGCACTAGCTTGCTAGTAAATTCAGCAGCAGGCTTAAAATCATATTTATCTCCCGCGTCCAATGAGACAGCAATTGCTGGTATCCCATGCAATGCTCCTTCAATTGCTGCACTTACTGTCCCTGAGTATAATACATCTGTACCTAAATTAGGTCCGTGATTAATCCCAGAAACTACTATATCAGGGGGTTGCGTCATTAATGCTTCCAAGCCAATTTTCACACAATCAGCAGGAGTACCACCAATACGCCAGCCACAAATACGGGGATTATCAAAACAATAACTATCTACCCGTATTGGACTATGTACTGTAATCGACTGACTAGTAGCACTGCGTTCAACATCAGGTGCTACTACTATTACCTCAGCGATCTTGGAAAGTTCATGCCATAGCGCCTGAATACCAGCTGCGCTAATACCATCATCATTTGTCACTAAAATACGCAACTTTATCCCTCCAAACTCATTATAATTGGCCTATGAACTTATGGGTTTGCGGAATAACCCGCACATCACTAAGCAATGTAAGTGCCTGTTCTTGCCAAGAGAGTACCATATCAGGCGTAGCCCCTTCGCAATCATGAATAGGGGTAACGGGCTGTATGATTAAAGGAATATCATGATTAACTGCGGCGATCAGATCTATTGCCTGTTGAAACTCCTTAGTACTTGTCTTATTAGTAACAACTACTTTAACAAAAACAGTACGAGTATTCGCTAAACGCAAAAACTCCCTATGTTGCTGCCACATATCCTGTCCCGTAACACTAGGCAACTTGATATCCATGCTAATAATATCAATATAAGGTAATACCATCGATAGCTCAGATGGCAGTGTACCATTTGTTTCCAAATAAATACGTCCATTAATAAGCGGCGCGAGCTTTGCAATTGCCTCAGCTTGACATAGTGGTTCACCACCAGTCAAACTCACTGAATGATGTGGCAAAACCAGCAAACTATTTACATATTCTGACAATATCGATATTGAAATAGGATTAAATATTATTTGAAAATCACGTTTTCCGGCAGTCATCTCGATATATCCTCGCTCTAGCACTTTTCTTGAGTCTGGGGTATCACAAAAAGCACATTCCAGATTACAGCCAGCTAAACGTAAAAAAACTTGTCGGTAACCAACACATTGACCTTCACCTTGGATAGAAGAAAATACTTCAACAACATTTATTGTTTTGGGCATAATTAAGCCTCCTGGCTATATGACGCTGCTGAGTTAAGAGATTCCCATACTTTTACAGAACGCAATTTTACATCTTGATCAAATTCCTGAGTTTCTCCAAGTTGGTCATATATATATTTAGCAATGTTTTCTGCTGTAGGATTAATTCTACAAAATGGTTCAATTTCATTCAGACAATAATGATCTAGTTTTATCATGATTTTATTAACGGCGGCCTTTAGATCACGAAAATCAATTAACATACCTAATTCATCTAGTTTACTACCATAAATATTGACTTCAATCTTCCAATTATGACCATGTAATCGACTACACTTTCCCGAATAATTATTAATATAGTGAGCCGCTTCAAAGTTAACATTAATTGTTAGTTCAAACATATCTTATCCTCCTTCATATTAGGGTTTAGCATATTTTCTGATTCTGTAAAATAAGAGATGAGTATTTTACTCATCTCTTATTTTACCGCTTGCTTAGTTAAAAATTCCTCTTTTGAAAATTCATTATTCTGGGTTATCAAGACATCTTTATAACTCATACTACGCGTATGGGCAGTGTGACTCCATTCACGGTCGTTACGATGTAAAAAACCTACAACTGTTATGGGTATCCAGCTATAGATAAAGAGTGGGTACAAAATAAGGTAATACCAAGATTTCCAAGATGCTCGAATTTTTATTAGTACGATAATCGGAAAAGCGTATTGGCCAATTGCGATCATTGTCCAAACTTCAACTGGTATTATTTTAAATAAAATATTGGTATAAAACGGGGCAATGTAATACAGATAATTTAATAATACAAAGGTAGTTGATAAAATTAAAAAATGTGGTTGCAATAACTGCAATACTCCGTCTAAAATGCGAACATCGCGCCGTTTAATACCCTCTACAAGCAATTTAGGAATATATCGGCCAGCTACATCAAAAAGCCCCTGAGCCCATCTTTTGCGTTGATTCCAAGATTGCATAAAAGTTAATGGCTTTTCATCATAAACGATAGCATCATGCGCCCAAGTCGTTGGTATCCCTTCCAGTAATACTTTCATCGTAAATTCTGCATCTTCTGCCAAGCAAGTAGCACCCCAGCCAAATTTCCGCAATATTGCAGTGGAAATACACATTCCTGTGCCGCCTAATACACTGGAAAGTCCAATGTTGTATTTGGCCGAATTAGTGATATGATTGGAAAGCCAAAAAGACATAGCAAAAGTACCAGAAATCCATGTATCATGAGGGTTTTTCGCATCAAGATAGCCTTGAATGACTTGTTCACCATTACAAAGATGATTGTTCATATGTTGTAAGAAGTTAGGGTGAACAAGATTGTCAGCGTCAAAAACAACAACAGCATCATATTGCCTTTTCAACCGAAACAATTTAGCAAAAATCCATTCTATTGCATAGCCCTTACCACGTTGTTCTGAATTAAATCGTTCATATACAATAGCTCCAGCATTACGAGCCAATTGTGCTGTACGATCATTACAATTGTCAGCCACGACAAATATATCATAAAATTCCCGAGGATAGTTGAGAACAAATAGATTTTCCAATAGTTGCACAATTACCTGTTCTTCATTATGAGCGGCAACGATTACTGCAAAGCTTTTTTCTGGCGCAAAGAGATTATATTTTTTTCTGCGCCAAAAACCAAAAAAAGCAAGAATAAAATAATAGATCGTAAAAAATATAATGATGAGTTGCATTGGAATCATTATATAATCAAAAATGTAATTCATGGATTTAACTCCTTTAAGATTCAGTTTTCTAGAATAAGTTGAATATACTTTATCTTAAAACACAAATACTATTTTAATTTTAAAACACGCACATTGTCAAGCAACAAATAACTGGAACAGTATTGCGTGAATTCAGCCTTACTCTCCTTTTACATAGTCACAAAAAAATAAGTATCCAAGTATGCGGATACTATTTTTTTTTATACTACGCGTTATTATGTAGCGGATTTAATTTCAAATAAGCCAAATAGGGTATTTAATATTCCGAATAAAGCATATGCAAAAAATGGTACAAATAGCAATGTACCGATCGTACAATTTATGCCAAATAATATATAGCCCGAAATAAATATGGTTATTCCAACTGGAATCATCCTGATTTTTTCACCTTGTCCTTTGAAATCAGGATATTTTATCGTACTAACCATCAAATAAGCACAAATAATTACCATAATGGGGAAAATTGGTCCAGGAGGTTTAATACCAAGCATAATAAATGTTGCCAATACACAGCCAGCTGCCGGAATGGGTAATCCCATAAAATACCCTTTAACAATACCTGTATTCACATTAAAGCGAGCCAAGCGTAATGCACCGCATGTGGCAAAAAAAGCTGCTATAAAATATCCAATAACTCCAGGTAAATCTTTTAATAAAAATACATATGCCAAAATGGCTGGCGCCACACCGAATGATACCAGGTCACACAAGGAATCCAATTCCTTGCCGAATTCGCTACTTGCATTTAAATACCTTGCGACTCTACCATCTAGACCATCACTAATCATTGCAGCAACTATAAATAATGCAGCCTGATAAAAATCTCCATTAATTGTAGCAATAATAGCACCAATACCTAAAATTAAATTTAAAGCAGTTAACGAATTAGGAATAATACTTTTCATTACAAAAACCTCCCTATAACAGTCTCACCACCTGTAACTCTATCGCCTTTTTTGACCAGTATTTCTACTGTTTTTGGCACGATAATTTCTGTACAGGATGCAAACTTTATAAGACCATATCTTTCACCTTTCTGTACTATATTCCCGAGGGTTACCCAAGAAACAATGCGTCTGGCTAAAAGACCAGCTATTTGTGTTACTAATACGCGCATTTCACCATTTTTTAATCCTATAGAGTGACGTTCATTTTCACACCCGACAGATTCCTTATAAGCCGGACGGAAACGTCCACAAGTATATTGTTGAAATTTAATTTCACCAGCGATAGGACTACGATTCACATGTACATCAAAAACAGATAAAAAGATAGTTACCTTAATACCTACTTCATTTAAAAACAGATCGTCATATACTTCACACACACTCATCACCTTACCATCAGCAGGCGATACTATTAAACTATCATCATTAGGTATTTCTCGTTTTGGATTGCGAAAAAAGAAGGTAATAAACCCCATTAAAACTCCCGGAATAATACTCCAATATTGGTTAATAGCAAAAAAAACTACAACTGTAATAAATGCAAGACCAGCAATATATATATATCCTTCTTTAACTATAGGCGCTTTAACCATTAATCCACCTCATCTTAACAAACCATTTTTTTTTTACTTGCTATTACTCGCATTACAAAACGTGGTAAAGCCAACATCCGAATAGCGCGCTTCGGTTCAGATATCAGGCGATATAGCCACTCTAATTTAGCATTTTGCATCCACAGTGGTGCCCGGCGCACAATTCCGGCCATTACATCAAAGGTACCTCCCACGCCGATAGCTACAGGCACTTCAAGTTGCCCACTATATTCTGATAGCCATTTTTCTTGCCTAGGTACACCGAGTGCTACTAACAAAATATCTGGACGACAAACTTTTATACTACTTACTATCTCTGATTCATCACTTTTGGTAAAAAAGCCATGGTGCGTACCCACTATTTGAACGCCAGGATAACGTTCTTCAGCTGCTAGCCTCGCTTTATCAACAATACCAGGTGCTCCGCCTAACATGTAAATACGATATTTTTGCATAGCAGCTGCAGCTAATAAATTTTGCACCAAATCATAGCCAGCAACACGCTCAGGCATAACATCACCATTATAGTGTGCTGCCCATACGACCCCAGCTCCATCTGGTACAACTAAATCAGCATTGTTAATAATTTGTGACAAGTACTTATCCTCATTAGCCATCATTATCATTTCTGCATTAGGAGTGACTACTAAATGAGGTTTTTGTAAATCAATAAATTGTTCTACTTTACGCACTGCCTCTTTCATCGTTATAACATCAATCATTACATTTAGAACTGCTACTCTATTACGCACTATACATATAGTCTCCTTATACATTAAAGAATCATTCATTTAAAAGTTTCTTATATATTATATCATAATTTTATAAGCTGGGCAATCGTGGCAACGGCAATTTCCACCATCGTGGTTGTTCTTCACGTTTTACAGGTGTCTCTGTCTTTTTCTCGGGTTGTAAATTTGGCTTTATACGATCATCATAAATTGTTGGCTGTGTTCCTCTAATAAAAGCACTATATTCGATCTCTGGACACCCAGGCGGAGCTAATTTTCCTGAATCTGCACAGATAGGCACATTAGTAACTATATTAGGCGGAACAAGGAATTCTGTTGGTTTGGTGCCCATTAGCGTTTTCGACATCATACTTCCCCACATACCAGCTACTTGAGTACCTGAAATTTCCACTGGTGTCCGGTTATCATTTCCTACATATATGCCAACTAATAGTTCAGGTGTATACCCTATGAACCAAGCGGTCTCATACCCATCTGTTGTACCCGTTTTACCAGCTGCGGTGCGTCCAATGTTGGCAGGTGTACCTGTACCATCTTCAATTACACCTTGCATCATATTTGTTAAAATATATGCTACATCAGCACCAAGCACTGACTGTTGCACTACACGCCCCTCTTCAAGCAGCTGATCATTCTCATCAAGCACTTTTAAAATGGCCACAGGTTTTGACATAATACCCCCATTTGCAAACGCCGTATACGCAGTTGCCAGCTCAAATAAATTGACACCTTGTGTTAACCCGCCCAAAGCAGTTGCTAAGTTATTATCTTGCTCCACTAAAGTAGTAATACCCATATTTTTAGCTAAGTCAAGCACCCTGGTAATACCTACCTGCTGCCCTAATTTAACAGCAGCTACATTTACCGACCACCTGATGCCCTTTTTCAAAGTTATTGGCCCACGAAATTTTTTATCATAATTTTGTGGAGCATATCCTCCGATATTAATTGGCTGATCAAGAATTATCGCATTTGATGTTAATCCCTGGTTAATAGCCACTGCATAGACAAAAGGTTTAAAAGCCGAGCCAGGTTGACGCACTTCTACTAAAGCTCGGTTAAGCTGACTTTCTTCATAATTACGACCGCCGACCATGGCTCTAATATATCCATTGCGTGGATCAAGAGCTAATACTGCTCCTTGATACTGGCCTAGAGCTGCTTCAGCTCCTTGTTGGGCTTTACTATCAATCGTTGTATATACTTTAAGCCCGCCTTTATATACACGGTTAGCACCATAGCGCCCTACTAGTTCCTTCGCTACATAATCAAGAAAATAGGAGGCTTGTATAGCACGCTTTTTTTTACCAGCTAAGGCTATCGGTTTTTCTTGCGCTTGGTCCGCTTGTTCTTGTGTAATATATCCTTGTTTCACCATACCTGCAAGCACTGTAAGTCTACGTTCTAGAGCGGCCTTACTATCAATATAGGGTGAATAAATATTGGGACCGCGAGGCAAACCTGCAAGCAGCGCACTTTCTGCTAAAGTAAGCTCACTGGCATGCTTACCAAAATACACCTGAGCTGCAGTCTCGACTCCATATGCACCTTCGCCAAAGTATACCTGATTTAGATATGCTTGTAAAATTTCTTGCTTTGAAAATTTTCGTTCAATAACAATGGCTAAAAAGAACTCTTTTATTTTACGCGTAAAAGTCCGCTCCTGAGTTAAAAACATATTTTTAGCTAATTGTTGAGTCAATGTACTACCACCTTCAACTAAGCTACCAGCACGTAAATCAACCCCTATAGCACGAATTATACCAATGGGATCTATGCCAAAATGAGTATAAAATCGACTATCTTCATTTGCGATTATCGCCTGTTGAATATATGGTGACATATTATTTATTGATACAACGATACGGTTTTCTTCAAATAGTTTAGAGATTAGTTGTCCTTTATCGTCATAAACTTGTGTCGCTGCGACTAAACGTAAGTTCTCTAAACTATCAATTTGCGGCAGAAAAAAAGCATAACCAATATTAACAGATAAACTTATAATAATTATAATAATAATACTCTTTATCAACCAGCGCCGCATTTCATCACTCTCCCTTTTATATTTAGTATTCCAAGGCTTAACAAACTTTAGACACAGGAATATATACTTATCTGTCGAATAATAAATAAAAATAAAAGATTTACCTTTATTTATTATTTAATATTACTTACGTAATAAATTTAGAAAATAGGAGATCTCAATGGCAAAAAAAAACTTCTTATTTAATACCATTTGTAGTGTTTGCGTTACCTTTTTCATTTTCCTTGCATCTGCGCCACTTATCACCCTGGCTATACCTACAACACAATTCATACAGTTAGCGCCTATATCTTCAAACTCACAACTAGTGGAAAAAGAAAATCTTACTGCTGTCCTACCTGAGACTAATACTGATTTATCTATAGGCATAAATAATGAGCCTGAATATGACATGTTTACTTATTCAGAACGGCAGGAACGCAATCTGCCAACTGGTTTACCAGCTACTGATCCCTATTATGGTAATAAGATAATATATCTAACTTTTGATGATGGTCCAGACCCAGAAAACACTCCAATCATACTTGATATTCTTAAAGAAAATAGTATTAAAGCTACTTTTTTCGTCCTTGGTACCGAGGTTTTAAAATACCCTGATATTTTAAAACGTATATATGATGAAGGACATGCTATTGGCAACCATAGCTACAATCACATTTATCGGGAGTTATATCAATCAGCAAATACTTATACTGAACAACTGCACCATACAGATGAAATAATTAAAAATGTACTTAGTGTTCGTCCGCATATTTCTCGCGCCCCTGGTGGATCAGCTGGTAGTTTTACAAAACATTACTGGGATATATTAAAAACTCAAGGCTACATCGAAGTAGGTTGGAATATTAGTTCAGGTGATGCCTCAAATGCTAAAGCAGATCAAATCTTAAGTAATATTATTCATCAAACAAAGAACAATAATTTTTTATGGAGCCATGCAATCCTCTTAATGCACGATGGCAAAGGGCATACCGAAACAGTAAAAGCGCTACCTCATATTATTACTTTCTATAAAGAACAGGGTTTTGATTTTCATGTCATAAATTCAAAAACACCGTCAGCTTGGTAAAAGCATGGCGGTGTTTTTTATATCACAATAAATTAGAAACTATAATTGGGTGATTCTTTAGTAATGCTAATATCATGGGGATGGCTTTCTTTTAAACCAGCACCAGTAATACGGATAAAACGAGTATTATTAATTAATTCCTGGATATTGGGTACACCACAATATCCCATACCAGCTCTAAGTCCACCAATTAATTGGAAAGCCGTATCAGCCAAGGATCCCTTATATGGCACACGTCCTTCAATGCCTTCTGGAACCAGCTTGTCCATATTTTCTTGAAAATAGCGATCTTTACTACCTTGGGCCATAGCGCCGAGAGACCCCATTCCTCGATATACTTTATAACTTCGCCCTTGATAAATAACAGTTTCACCTGGGCTTTCTTCAGTACCAGCAAACACATTGCCAAGCATAACAACGCTAGCACCAGCAGCAAGAGCTTTAACAACATCCCCAGAGTATTTAATACCGCCATCAGCAATAATCGGAATATTAAATTTCCGAGCAGCCATTGCACAGTTATATACAGCCGTAATTTGTGGCACACCAATACCAGCAACAACACGAGTCGTACAAATAGAACCAGGTCCAATACCCACTTTTATCGCATCTGCGCCTGCTTTAATCAAATCAAGGGTAGCTTCTGCAGTTGCCACATTACCAGCAATTAAATCAACATCAGGATAAGTATCTTTAATCTTTTTAACAGCATCGATTACGCCTTGAGAATGTCCATGAGCAGTGTCCACTACAATAACATCAACTTTGGAAGCAACAATAGCAGCAACACGCTCCATCATATCTGAACCGACTCCGATAGCCGCCGCCACTAATAATCGACCTTTTGGATCCTTTGCTGAATTCGGATATCTCTGGGATTTTTCAATATCTTTAATCGTAATTAAACCTTTTAAATTACCATCAGTATCTACTAATGGTAATTTTTCAATTCTATGTTTATGAAGTAGGGCTTTAGCATCTGCTACAGATGTTCCTACTGGGGCTGTAATAAGATGGTCAGTCGTCATACAGTCCTCTATTTTTCTCATCAAATCAGTTTCAAAACGTAAATCTCTATTCGTTAAGATACCAACTAATTTATTATGCTTGGTAACTGGTACACCCGAAATATGGTATTTTTCCATTAAGTTTTGTGCATCTTGCAATGTATTATCAGGTGATAAAAAAATAGGATCCACAATTATCCCATGTTCAGAACGCTTTACCTTATCAATCTCACCAGCCTGACTCGCAATAGGCATGTTCTTATGAATAACACCGATTCCACCCTCCCGAGCCATAGCAATAGCCATACGTGCTTCAGTAACGGTGTCCATACCAGCACTAATAATAGGAATATTAAGCTTAATATTTTTAGTCAAATATGTACTTACATCAACATCCTTGGGCAAGACATCTGATTTGGCAGGTATTAGTAAAACATCATCAAATGTCAAACCTTCTTGCGTAAACTTATTTTCAAACATAAACGTTTCTCCTTTCATACTAATAGCAAAGTTATTTCAACTATAATAACATACTTAAACTTACCTAATCTAGTTTTTTTTATGTATTTAATTAATATATTTTTAGAATTTGTTTTAAAAATATATTTATATCTACATTCAAACACTGATTTGACCTAGCATCTAGACTTTTTAAAACGTCTCTCTACATAAAAGAAACCCTCGAATAGTTGTTTCCTAATTCGAGGGTTTAATGTCTATAAAATCAATTAATTTAAAATACGAACTTTTATATTTTGAATACCAAAATCATAGGCTTCTGATACAGTTAACATGGCAATATCAATACGATTTCCCTTAATAGCACCACCTGTATCTTCAGCTATACCATACATACCATGACCATCTGGAAATTCAATATATAATCTACTACCAAGAGGAATTACCTTAGGATCAACAGCAATGACACCTGGACGCACCTGTGTTCCAATATGGGTTAAACTCCCCCACTTACCATTATCATGAGCACCTGGTGCATATGCTGTAGCTACAATATCTAACTCTTGCTTATAGCGTTCTGCTCCTTGTCCACGGGATACTGGCACAGTACTATCTAATAAATGTTGCATTGTCTCCTGACCGGCAATACCATCATCTTGCAGATTTTTCTCTAACTGAAATTCAATAATCGCCTGACGCGTACTCTCGCCATAAACACCATCAAGTTCTATAGCATTATAACCATTTTTTTTGAGTGTTGCTTGCAAATTTAATACATCATCTCCACTTGTACCAATTTTAAGCACACGTTCACCGAGCTCTGCTGCAGAAACTACAGGAGCAAATATAGTTATCCCTAACATACATAAAATAATAGTTAACCAAATAGTTTTTTGTGTGTTTTTCATTTTTAAACACCCCTTTCCATATGCCTACGAAGTTAGCTGACGGGTTCGGAATAAGGGAAAAAGCCCTACTGCATATAGCAGATTCACCCCACAAAATTGGTTCCTCCATTTTCTTATAAAGAAATTCGGCATGTCCTATATAATACATCATAATACTGTCAACTACAAATGGCAAAACAACTGATAAGTTAACCATATTCGTTAGTTATGTTAACTTAATAGCAATATACACGCTTATTCTTAACTAATCGTTATTATTTCTTCGTAACTAATTAAACAAATACTTCCTATATAAAAAACATCCTCATCAAAAATTCAATGAGGATGTTTTTATTACATATTACTTTATTTATCTGACATTAATATACCAGCTTTGGCTATATCGTGTTTAGCTGCGTCTCTAATTACAATAGTAACTGCCTCAGCAGGACAGCTCGCAGTTTCACATATTACTTCAGTTACTTTTTTTGCCAACTCGCGTTTTTGTTCAACAGTGCGTCCTTCAATCATATCAATCTGAACTATAGGCATATTATAACCTCCTTATCTTTCTGTTATTGTTTTCTTTTATTCAATATATATAACAATATTCCTGCAAATATAATTTAATTAAATATTATTTTTATTATATTGTCCTTTATATCGCTTATACCACCATAATCCTATATATACAACAGCAACTAAAATCACAACTATGATCAAGCGTGTCATGTTTTCACCAGCAAATACCAGATCATGGCCAAGAAGTACTTTAATGACAACTGGTGGTAACTTACCAATTAAGGTTGCCAGAAAGAAATCCTTAAAACTAATTCTGCTGATGGCTGCAACAGCAGTAATAATGCCTGAAGGCGCCAACGGCAACAGACGGGCAATGAGTAATGCTTTGAACCCATTAGCCGCGCTATAGTCATCCACTTGCTTTAAATAACTACTTTTATGTAACCAGGTTGCAACAAAATTCCGAAAAAAATAACGAGCAAAAATAAACATAAAGAATGCCCCAATTACTTCCCCAAGCCATGAAATAATGACTCCCCAAAATAAACCATATATAATACCGGCAGCTCCAGACAAAATCATAAAGGGGAAAACGATTGTAAAGGTCATAACTATAAACAAAACAATTGTTACCACTATTGACCAAGGGCCAAAACTCCTCAGATATTCGGCTAAAGCAATAATATCTCCATGTTTAATTATATTATATGCATGCTCAAAAAACGCAGGTTGCCACAAATACATCATCCCAAAAGTTAAGATGATAAATAACCATCCCCATAATCTAGCCATTATACCCCCCTATAGTATAAAAAAATAACAGATTAAAATAAATTCACTACTAGAACCTACTTCATAAATAATCTCTATATAGTAACGTTATATATTTTTTAAAACATACTCTACTATACTAAAATTATCAATAAAAGGCAACGATATACCTGCAAATGATTAACTCTATAATCAAAAAATATCACTGCATATGCAGTGATACTTAGCTTTAGTTAATAATCTCACGTTGAAAAATTTCACAATCACTTCCTAGCCAATTTACACAATCGCTACACCTTCGAACAAAATCATCTGGTGATACATTAAGCAATGAGTATCCATATCCCATAGCAGTAATAATATGCTCAAATTCCTGACATTCCTCAGCAATACCCCGTAGTTTCTTCTCACAATAGGTCGACTTCATATTGCCATCACCTCTATTATAATTGTTTATAATAGTGTGTACTGATTATCAATAAAATAATTTATAATATTTTTTAATTTCATGTATAAATACTATAAAAATGTAGCATAACTATAGTGTAAATTTTCTCCTCTCCCATAATTGGCGGCCATATGGTCGCCCTTTTTATTTGCTAAATTTGGTAAATCAGTTGCAAAATATCATGCCAATATCTTGTCCAAATCGTTGATTAAGGGCTGTGCGTATGCAATTAAATTCATCTGGTATAGCGATAGTCTGCTCAGCAGCACTTTTAGCCTCCATAAAAATGCTAAGATCGCTAATAATATCTGCAATCTTCAAATCAGGCAAGCCATGCTGCCGTGTGCCGAAAAATTGGCCTGGACCACGTAATTTTAAATCTTCTTCAGCGAGTATAAAGCCATCATTAGTTTTAGTCATAATTGTAAGGCGCTGTTGTGTTTCCGGATTTTTATTATCAGAACATAAAATACAATAAGACTGATAATCACCTCTACCAATACGTCCTCGCAATTGGTGAAGTTGGGCTAAGCCAAATCTCTCAGCACCTTCAATAACCATGACGGTGGCATTTGGTACATTGACTCCAACTTCGATAACCGTTGTCGCTACTAATACTTTTATTTCCCCACTATAAAAAGCACTCATGACCGCTTCTTTATCAGCGGTCTTCATTTTACCATGGACTAAACCACAAGAAATATCCTTTAAATCAGTTTGTACGAGTTGTTCATATAACTCGACTGCTGACTGGGCATTAATCTTCTCTGACTCTTCTACCAAGGGGCAAACTACATAGGCCTGTCGCCCATTTTTAACTTCATCTACTATAAACTTATAGACTAATTGCCGGCGTTCACTACCACGAACAAATGTTCTTATTGGTTTACGTCCAGGTGGTAACTGTCTGATCGAGGATACATCAAGATCTCCATAGACCGTTAAAGCCATCGTCCTTGGTATTGGCGTAGCTGTCATCACTAATACATCAGGCGTATTGCCTTTCTCCTGCAATATACCCCGTTGACGAACACCAAACCGATGCTGCTCATCAGTTACGACCAGTCCTAAATATTTAAATTCAACAGCATCCTGGATAAGAGCATGAGTGCCTATGACCACATCCACCAAGCCATCCTTAAGATTTTTTAAAACTTGTTCACGAACTCCACGCGTTAACTTACCAGTCAGCATGCTGACTGAAATGCCTAGTGGGACAAATAACTCTGACAACGTCTTGTAATGCTGTTCAGCTAATATTTCAGTTGGAACCATCATAGCTCCCTGATAACCATTTTCTACTGTCTTAACTAGGGCTAGGGCTGCTATAACCGTCTTACCAGAACCTACGTCACCCTGAATCAACCGTTGCATGGCTGTAACATCTTCCATATCACACTTAACTTCAGATAATACCTTTTGTTGATCATCAGTCAGTGTGAAAGGTAGTTGACTTTGTGCTTGAACAGATAGGGAACCGTCAACTCCATGCTTTATCCCCTTATAATTACTTCGATGCTGCTTTTTTAAAAACAGCAAACTACATTGTAATAAATATAATTCTTCAAATACGAGTCTTTTCCTTGCACGTTCAAGCATTTCCATGTTTTGGGGAAAATGGATATTTTCAAAAGCCAATCTACGATCAAACAAAGAGTATTGGTTAACTATTTTATTAGATAATATTTCACAAATATCCTGATGATCATTAAGAACTTGACTGACAATCGTTCGTAAAAATCGCTGATTAATGTTTTCGCTTGCGGCATAAATAGGTATAATACGTCCAGTATCTAATATTTCTGATCCATTCAAAACCTCGATTTCTGGACTCAGTATTTCCACTTGATAAAAAATCTTAACCTTACCTGATACAATCACTTCCATCCCAGGTTGATACTTTTTTTTCACATGCGGCTGATTAAACCACACTAATTGAGCTACCCCCGTACAATCACTAACACTAATTTTAGTAATCTTTAACCCTTGGCGTGGTTTACTTTCCACAATGCCCATGACTTTGCCCTTAAAAGTCTCCATTTGTCCATCAATGAGAGCATTTATCATTTTTATTTGGCTACGATCCTCATAACGACGAGGATAATGTTCGAGCACATCACCAACCGTAAATATACCTAATTTATTTAACAGATTTGCTTTATTCGGCCCTACCCCTTTGATATATTGAATACTCCTCGTCCAGGAACTGTTCAAAACTATCACCTACATAAAATTATCGTTTGTGTATCTTTTAAAATAAGAGCCTAAGAGCTGGGTGCATGTTGTTATAAGCGTAGGTTAAATGCTAATGGCGGAGCGTTAATAACATGGACCCAGCGCGATCTACCAGATATAACTTTACTTATTTTCCTATATCTAATTCATTTAATTCTTTTAATAGTGCCTCTGCATCGATATCATGCATTTTTGCACAATTCTCTATTGTTTCAGTCGTTGCCCCCATGCATCCTATGCATCCCATACCATGTTTGGCAAAAATATCCCGGGCCAATCGATGAGACCGGATTACTTGGATGATTGCTGTTTTTTCGGTAATCATTCGCTACGCCTCCCATCTCTGTCTATTTACTTTTATTTCAATATATATAATTAAAAATCCTGCAATAGCACTTTTCTTTCTATTTTTAGTAACAAAACCATAAATACTAACGCTATTTAAAATAGACCTTGCATTAACCAAGTAAATTGTGCTAAAATACTACTGTTATTGTAATAAGGATGTCTCGTCCTTCATCAAAGGAGGTGGAATAAATGGCAAGTCTTTGTGAAATCTGTAGTAAAGGCCCAAGTAGCGGCAATAATGTCAGCCACTCTCACTTAAAAACTAGACGTACTTGGAAACCCAACATTCAAAGGGTTAAAGCTATTGTTAACGGTGAAGTAAAACGAGTTAATACTTGTACTCGTTGCTTACGTTCTGGCAAAATCCAACGCGCTATCTAGAATGATAGGTCATACAAAAGACTGGGAATTTTCCCAGTCTTTTGTCTTTTTATTTTTAAATACTTTTCTCTTTAATAAGTGTAATAACATCCTCTAGATCGCTTTTAGCAAATTTATATTTTTCTCCACAAAAATGACAACAAATCTCAGCTTGTCCATCAGCAGTAATGATATCTTCAATTTCTTCTGCACCAAGGCTAACTAGCACATCCTGTATACGTTTATGAGAACAAGGACATTTAAATTCTACAGGAATTTCCTCATATAACGTGACAGGTAAATCAGCAAATATCAGCTTGATGATATCTGCAGCATCTTTGCCTTCACTAACTAACTGAGACACTGGTGACAGTGCTGCAATGTTTTTTTCAATCTTACTTAATACTTCATCATCAGCATTGGGTAAAGCCTGCACAATAAAGCCACCAGCAGCCCCTACAGTCAGATCTGGTTGAACAAGCACCCCAAGGGCTACACTTGAAGGGGTTTGATCTGAAACAAATAAATAATTCGTAACATCTTCAGCAATTTCGCCACTTACAAGTTCTGCACTCCCTGTAAAAGGCTGTTTCATTCCAGTAAAGCGAGTAACATAAATCTGTCCAGCACCAACACCTGTGCCAACATCAAGTTTAGTACCCCGTAGTGGCAGCTCAACATGTGGATTTTTTACATATCCCCGGACAACTCCGCTCTCATGAGCATCAGCAACAATTTCCCCAAGAGGACCATCACCAGCAATGCGAATGGTAATGCTTTCATCGGTTTTAAGATTGACAGCCATAAGTAATGCAGCCGTCATTGTGCGTCCAAGTCCTGCAGCGGCTACGGGGAAACAATTATGCCGTCCCCGCGCCTCTTCAACTAAATTAGTTGTAATCGCAGCAAAAGCTCTTACCCCACCTGCTGTCGTGGCTTTTATAATATGATCTCGCATATAAACTCCTTTATAGTGCATCAGACATTAAGATTCTACCTGTTTCAACATCTAATACTTCAATAGTATGATCAACCAATCTAGCAATGGTACCACACTTATCTGCATTTTTAGACATAGCAGGCGACCCTGGATTTAGATACATTACACCATTATGTTTTTCGAGTAAAGTCACATGGGTATGTCCAGTAATAAATAAGGCTGCTTTAAATTTCTCCGCCATTTCCCGCATAGTTTGTTTAGTCAGTGTATGTCCGTGATTGACAACTATCGGCACGCCCTCAACCATAAGGTAAGCATATGGAGACTGAATAGGCATAGTCAGCACTATGCCATCCACATCAGCATCACAATTACCTGAGGCCACTATCATTGGAATCGGGCAATCATTTAATAATTCAGCCAATTGCTTGGGATTATATTCTTCCGGAATATCATTGCGCGGACCATGATAGAGTATATCACCAGCATGAATGATTAGATCATACCCTAGAAAATAACGATTATATACTTTCTCCCATGTACGAGCGCAACCATGTGTATCACTGATGATACCAATTTTCACATCATCACCTCAATATTTACTGGGAACATCCTACATCTATTAAAGGTTTCTCAATAAATTAGCCATTTCAATTGCAGTGACTGCCGACTCAAAGCCCTTATTTCCAGCTTTTGTGCCAGCCCGTTCAATCGCTTGTTCAATGCTTTCTGTTGTCAGTACCCCAAAAATTGTAGGAACACCAGTCGCCATACCTACGTGAGCAACACCTTTAGAGACTTCAGAACACACATAATCATAATGGGTAGTACTGCCCCGGATCACTGTCCCTAAACAAATAACAGCATCATAATTTTTACTCTGAGCCATTTTTTGTGCTACTAAAGGAATTTCAAAAGCACCTGGCACCCAAACAACTGCAGTATCTTCTTCCTTGACGCCATGACGTTTAAGCCCATCTAAGGCACCACTAAGTAGTTTACTGTTAATAAATTCATTAAACCTTGCAACCACAATGCCTATTTTTAAACCTTCTGCTACTAATTGTCCTTCAAAAACTTTTACCATAATCGATTCCTCCCCTTCTTATTTAAGCATATGACCTAATTTAGCTTTTTTTGCAGATAAATAATTTTGGTTAAAGCAATTAGATTTAATTTCTACTGGTATTCTCTCAGAAATTGTTAAGCCATATCCTTCAAGTCCAGCTCTTTTCTTAGGATTATTAGTCAATAACCGAATGCTACTAAGACCTAAATCAACTAATATCTGAGCTCCAATCCCATAATCTCTTAAATCTGGAGCAAATCCTAAAATTTCATTGGCTTCAACAGTATCCTTTCCCTGATCTTGCAAGGCATAGGCACGAACTTTATTTGCAAGGCCAATACCACGACCTTCTTGACGCATATATACAACTACTCCTGCGCCTTCCTTATCGATGCATTTTAAGGCCGTAGCTAATTGTTCTCCACAATCGCAACGCAATGACCCAAAAGCATCTCCGGTTAAACATTCTGAATGTATTCGTACTAATACATTATCTTTCCCCGCCACATCACCTTTTACTAAGGCAATATGACACTGATTATCAAGCTTACTTTCATAAGCAATCATCTTAAAATTACCATATCGAGTGGGCATCTGAGTCTCTGCGCCACGCATGATATATTTTTCAGTAGCTTTACGATATTTAATTAATTCAGCAATGGTAATCATTTTCAAATTATGTTTTTTAACAAATTCTACAAGATCTGGTACTCTTGCCATGGTACCATCCTCATTCATAATTTCGCAAATAACACCTGCTGGATATAATCCAGCTAACTTAGGCAAATCAACAGCTGCTTCTGTATGCCCGGCACGCCGGAGTACTCCTCCTTCAACATACCTTAAAGGAAATATGTGTCCTGGACGTCTAAAATGCTGAGGCTGAGCCTTAGGATCAAGCATGGCTTTAATGGTATCAGAACGCTCACTAGCAGAAATCCCTGTTGTTGTAGTATGTACATCAACTGATACGGTAAAAGCTGTACAATGATTATCGGTATTATTAGCTACCATAGCGCCAATCTCAAGTACATCAAGCCTTGAACCAATAATAGGCATACAGATCAGACCTCTTCCATAGGTAGCCATGAAATTAATGGCTTCAGGAGTCACTTTATCAGCTGCCATTAGCAAATCGCCTTCATTTTCACGATCCTCATCATCAACAACTACAATTATTTTACCATTTTTTATATCTTCAAGCGCTTCATCAATTGTATTAAATTTCATCACAATACCTCCAAAATTTTTAATATCAATTTATATTGTAAAGCCGTTTTGTTGTAAAAAATTAATCCCAATCTTACTTTTCTCAACTTGTGACTGTGGAGACTGTAACCCTAATAATTTTTCTACATATTTTCCGATTACATCGGCTTCTAGATTTACAATATCACCGATTCTCTTAAATCCCAGGGTTGTCATATCAGCACTATGAGGAATCAGGGACACAGTAAACCAATCACTGTCATAGTTGACAACCGTTAAACTAACTCCATCAATAGCAATCGATCCCTTTTTTACAATGTATTTCATCACTTCAGGACCTGCTTGAACTTTTACAATCATTGCTATATCATTTACATCTTTAGAGACAATTGTCCCCACACCATCAATATGCCCACTGACAATATGTCCACCAAAGCGGTCACCGACGCGCAAGGTTCGCTCAAGATTCACAATATCACCAATTTTTAAAGTTGCTAGTACAGTACTTTTTACCGTCTCTGGCATTACATCTGCCGTAAACCACTTTTCAGCATACTCTACAACAGTTAGGCATGTCCCATTTACAGCAATACTATCACCCATTTGTACATCACTTAATATTTTATTTGCCATTACTGTTAAGCGTACAGATTTAGCACCACGAGCAATACTTTTTACTTTACCTAATTCTTCCACAAGACCGGTAAACATCTCGTCCCTCCCGGTTGCGCATATAAGCGCTAATTAATATATCTTGCCCGATAGGCTCAATATTCATATCCTCAAACAAATGTGCATGATTTACATCAGTTACGCCTTGCCCCCCTACAGGTCCTAGAGCTCCCTGTCCTCCTATAATCTTAGGAGCAATAAACCAATATATTTTATCCACAAGATTCTCTTCTAATACTGAAGCATTAATACTCGCGCCACCTTCTATGAGTATACTTGTAATGCTCCGTCCCGCTAAGTCTTTAAATAATTGACGTAAATCCACACCGCCCTGCTTCTTAACCTTAGCAACGAGTACTTCGACGCCACATGCACAGAGTGCATTGATCCTGTCCTTTGGCGCATCATGAGTAACCACAATGATAGTTGACGCTAAACCATCTGCTACTACATGTGCATCAAGAGGAGTACGTGCCATACTATCAACAATAATTCGAATTGGATTTTTCCCCCTATATGATAGCCTCGTCGTTAAACTAGGATTATCAGCTAGTACTGTACCAATCCCAACTAAAATAGCATCATAGCAATCTCTCAGCTCCTGAACACGCTCCCGCGACTTCGTTCCAGTAATCCACTGTGAATGTCCTGTATGGGCAGCAATCTTACCATCAAGTGACATGGCGCTTTTTAAAACTACAAAAGGCATTTGAGTCGAAATATACTTAATAAAAATTTCATTAATTGTAGCGGCCTGAGCAGCAAGTACATCTTCTACAACTTCGACACCAGCTTCACGTAATTTTTTAATACCACGCCCAGCAACAAGCGGATTGGGATCCTTCATAGCGACAACTACTTTTTTGATTCCAGCGGCAATTACGGCATCAGCACATGGCGGAGTTCGACCATAATGAGAACACGGTTCTAAGGTTACATACATCGTAGCACCTTGCGCCAAATCTCCGGCTTGCGCCAGTGCATTAATTTCGGCATGGGGCGTTCCAGCTTGCCGATGCCAACCTTGTCCAATAACTCGCCCATCACGCACTATCACAGCCCCGACCATTGGATTAGGACTCGTACGACCAATAGCATGCTGAGCTATTAATAAAGCTTGCCTCATATACTGTTCATCCACCATTGACCCCTCCATAAAGAAAACTTGGCTTGTGTCGAACCTTAATTGCCCCCCTTCTTGAAATCGAGAAAGGGGGGCAACTTTCTGATTCCAAAAAAATAAGCTGTTTAAAAAGTTTTATACTTTTTAACAGCCTCATAGAACATGGTATAGTCGCAATAAATATTAAGCCTTATGTAAAAGGCTGTTACAAAACGTCCATCTGCGTTGTTGTTCCTGCGGTTGCTTACTTGCATACACCGCGTCCGAGTTGTGGAGCAATCCTCATCATGCTTAGGATCTGAACATTTTGTAACAACCTCTACTATTAAGGTTGCGTTTTTTCAAACACACATTAATATTAACCTTTTTCCATCCAGACTATACTGTCGGCTCCGGAATTTCACCGGATCAGCCATACGGCTCGCGGGCTAGTCACCGCCGGTAAGGAATTAAAAGATTTCTCTTCTTCACCTTGCCCCAAAGGCTCACTTATTTAATTATAGATATATATTACCAGTATTCACAAAAATAATCAAGTACCTCTAATCTCACGAATGGCCTCTTCAATATCCTCGGCCTGATAAATAGCGGAACCTGCTACTAAAATATTCGCCCCCGCAGCGATAACCTGCCGAGCAGTCTCTCTATTAATTCCACCATCAACTTGAATATCCACTGTTAGATTACGCTCATTAATCATCTTTCTTAATCTAGCAATCTTATCAAGCATCTGAGGAATAAATTTTTGACCGCCAAAGCCAGGATTCACAGTCATGATCAACAACATATCAATATCATCGAGCACCTCTTCAATCATAGATAGTGGTGTAGAAGGATTAAGAGATACAGCCGCTTTTAACCCATACTCTTTTATGTTTTGTATTAATCGATGCAAATGTGGCGCTGTTTCAACATGAATGGTTAAGATATCAGCTCCCGCCTGAGCAAATGGCGCTATTAAATCTTGCGGATTATTTACCATAAGGTGTACATCAAATAATAAGTTAGTCACTTTACGAATAGATGCTACAACTGGCGGGCCAAAGGTAAGGTTAGGTACAAAATGACCATCCATGATATCAATATGGATCATATCAGCTCCAGCAACTTCAACTCTCTTTATATCATCTGCTAACTTAGAAAAATCAGCAGATAAAATGGATGGCGCAATTTTAATTTCCATAGCTAAAACCCCTTCTTATTTACATTAATTTCTTCTAATATCTCAAGATAAGATTGATAGCGTTGTTCATCAATCTGCCCTTCTAATACTGCCTGCTTTATGGCACATTGAGGTTCTCTCAAATGCATACAAGTGCTAAATTTGCATTCATGCGCCCGTTCTGATATTTCAGGAAAATAGTGCATAAGCTCATTTGGCTTCATGTCATTAAATTCCGTAAAACTAAAGCCTGGCGTATCAACTACAAAACCACCACCCGACAGCGGTAATAATTCTGCAAACCGAGTGGTATGCTTACCCCGACCAATTTTTTCGCTAACTTCACCTGTCACTAATGCAAGACCTGTTTCTACATTATTTAAAATTGTAGATTTACCAGCCCCCGATGGACCAGCAAATACACTAATCTTTCCATGTAATCTACTACGCAGTTCATTAATACCGATACCAGCTTTAGCTGATATGGTAATGACCATATAGCCAATAGCACTATAATGATCAACAATACTCTGAAGTTCAGAGCTATCCGCTAGGTCTATTTTATTAATACACAGAACAATATCAAGTTCTGACATTTCTGCGAGCACTAAAAATCGATCGACTAATATTCGGCTAATATTAGGATTGACCGCAGCAAAAGTAAGGATCACTTGATCGATATTAGCAATCATAGGTCTTCTAAGCATGCTCTGGCGTGGTAAAATCTTTTCAATAATTCCCTTTCCAGAACCTGCCATTTCATACTCCACTCGATCACCGACTAAAAGTGAAAATCGCTCTTTTTTAAAACGCCCTCGCAACTTACATGAAACTACATTTTCAGCAGTCTGCACATAATAAAAACTATTATATGCTTTTATGATTACTCCATTTAGCATTTATATCTCCCGCTATATTGTTTGTTCTTGCAATAATATTCCATTACTATATACTTGTACTCTGACTTGCCCGATCCCCTCAACAGTCTTTTCAATCTTATCACCAGGCTTATGTACATTTTCATAAATTGTGCGTCTACCATTATTATCAGTTACTACAATCTGCACAGCTTGACGAATGGCTCCTTCGGGTACCGTTATTTGTACAGCTACCTTTTTAGCAGTATTGGTTGCCGCTTTTGACACTATCAAATCTACAATCGTACCTTCTGACACTTCAGTAGCAGGAGTAGGATTTTGTCCGATAATAGTTCCGGGCGGGTATTTATCACTTGCTTCCTCAGTAACTTTACCTTGTTTTAATTTTAAACTGTCAAGTTGTGTTCCAATTGTATTTACTGGTGTACCACGAAAATCAGGCACAGCAAATTTACGTGGACCAGCCCCTTTACTAATAACAAGATCGATAGAAGTATTTTTGTTTACCTGAACAGGTGGACGCGGTTGCTGACTAATGATGGTATCAGCAGGAATATCAGTATTAAACTGCTCGTCAACCCTACCAACGACCAATCCGGCATTCTTTATTTTTAATTCTGCATCGCGACGATTTAATCCTCTAAGATCAGGTACGACTGCAACCTCACCACCCTTACTGATAACAAGGACAATCATTCTCTGTTCTTTTACAACAGTACCAGCCTCAGGGTACTGAGAGATAACACATCCGACTGGTACTTTGTCACTAAAAGCTTCCGACTCACTGACCCGTAAGTTCTGATTACTTAAGATATTACGGGCAATATCAATTTGCTTACCAACTACATTATTTACGGTAACTTCATTGTTACTCCAAAACTTACCAAAAGAAAGAAATGCTCCTATCATAAAACCAACTAATAACAAGGCTAATAGTCCCCACTTCCAACCTTTGGGTTTATGATTGCTTGCTAATTGACTCTCAGCTGGTGAACCTACAATTTCCTTGGCTGGCGCTTTTGCAATAGCTTCATCAATACGTGGTAGTATTTGAGTAGGAAAATCACCTCTTGATAACTGACGCGTATTATCATCTCTAAGGTAATTTTTCACTGACTTCAAATCAACAATCATCTCACTAATGTCATTAAAGCGTTGATCTACATCTTTAGCCATAGCCTTAAGGACAATAGCTTCCAATAAAGGAGGAACTTCCGGCTTAATCTCACGAATAGGACGCGGTTCGTCCTGCAAATGTTGCAATGCGATACTAATTGCCGTTTCACCATTAAAAGGCACTGTGCCAGTTAACATTTCATATAATACAACACCTAAAGAATAAATATCGGACTTAGCATCAACTGCACTACCCTTAGCTTGTTCAGGCGAAAAATAATGCACTGAGCCAATAATGGTTCCGGTATGTTGCATTGTAGCAGAACTTACAGCTTTGGCAATACCAAAATCAGTTACTTTAATACGTCCAGCACGAGTCATAAGAATATTGTGGGGTTTTATATCACAATGCACCAAATTATTCTGATGGGCATGTTCGAGCCCCTCAGCAATATCAATAGCAATACGCACTGAATTTTCGATAGGTAGCGGTTCCCGCAGAATACGTTCCTTGAGGGTTTCACCAGATATATATTCCATAACGATATAATGTACATCTTCATCTTTGCCAACATCATACATATTCACAATATTATGATGAGACAAACGGGCTGCTGCCTGGGCCTCACGTCTAAAACGCGTAACAAATTGTTCATCATTGGCAAACTGTGAGCGTAAAACTTTTACAGCTACAGAACGATCCAATAGTTTATCATGTGCCCGATAAACATCAGCCATACCGCCGCCGCCAATATGCTCCAAAATAGTGTACCTCTTATCAAGAGTTCGATTAATCATGTAAACCTTCACCTCCTTAATGTAATGCCTTCGCCAAGATTCTCCCTGCGATTGGCGCTGCTATACTACCACCAGAACCAGCATTCTCAACAATAACCGCTATAGCGACCTCAGGGTTATCAGCTGGCGCAAATCCAATAAACCAAGCATGTGAAGCTCCATGGGGATTTTCTGCAGTACCAGTCTTACCTGCCACCCTAGTCCCTGACAAGTAAGCACCATTTCCTGTACCATCATTTACTACCGTTACCATCATTTCCTTTATTGCATCAGCCAGTTGAGGACTCGTTGGCGTTATCCACTCTTCAGGCATGAATTCTTTAATAACATTACCATCAGAATCAGTAATTTTAGTAACGATATTTGGCTTAATAATCTTTCCCTTATTAGCGAAGGCACTGGCGAGCATCGCCATGCGTAGTGGGGTAACCAATAAGCTACCTTGACCAATACCCACTTGTGCCAAATCACCATTTCCCAGTGAATTAAAGTCAGGTAATCGCAATTTCGCCTCTTGAAGTTCTTCGCCAACAGGAAGTTTAAAACCATATCTGTCAAAAGTCTTAGCCATCTTCCCGCCACCAAGTCTCAGTGCTAAACTGCCAAAAGTTACATTGCAAGAAACTGCCAAGGCTTCCTCTAAATTAACTCTGCCATGCGCCTTAAGGCCACTCTCCGCCAAAATATAATCAGGGGGTACTTTTAAAGCACCGTCACAATTAATTGTCGTTTTTAAATCAACAATATTCTCTGTCAATGCTGCATCAGCCATCATTACTTTAATAATTGATCCTGGGGGATACAATCCTTGAACAGCCCGATTGAGCAGTGGACTATTACTAGCAGTAGAAATACTCTCCCACTGACTATCTAGGGTGTTCGGATTAAAACTTGGTTTACTTACCATGGCTAAAATAGCTCCAGTACGAGGCACCATGACCACAATAGCCCCACGATTCTCACCTAATTCTCTGTAAGCTGTTTCCTGCAGTTTAGCGTCTAGTGTCAGCAAAACGTTGTTACCAGGCAGATCTGACCATAGATGACTAATGGCCCCTAAGTGGCGTAGCGGATTATTCATTCCTGTCAAATAAGTATTAAATGTACTCTCAATACCAGTCTTACCATATTGATAACTATCATAACCTACCACATTAGCAGTAATAGAACCATATGGATATTGCCGTTTAAAACCATCCCGACTTTTTTCACTATAAGCTAACTTCTCACCATTTTTATCTACTATCATACCATTTTTAACATGGCGAGTTGATTCAGCATTTCGGCGATTCAGCGGGTGCGATACTAAAAAATTACTTTCTACAACTTGTATATATGACAAATATATAAATAAAATCACTAGTAAACCCAAGAGACAAAAAGCCACTTTACGAATATTACTAACAATATCACTCATGTCATTTCGCATCATATGATCTCACTTCCGATATGGCAAATAACATACCTAGTAAAATAAAATTAGCAACGATCGAACTACCACCATAGCTAATAAAGGGCAAAGTAATCCCTGTCAACGGAAAAAATTTAGTGACCCCACCAATAATTAGAAAAATTTGTAAGGCCATAGAGGCTGAGAGTCCTCCAGCTACCAATATACTGAACGGCATTGTTGATAATAAGGCGGCGCGAAAGGCACGATACACCATAATAATATAGATAATAATAACTGCACCTGCGACCATAAGCCCCATTTCTTCGCCAATTGCTGAAAAGATAAAGTCGGTATGAACTTCAGGGATCATACCAGGAAAACCATATGTAAGACCACTGCCCATGATTCCGCCTGAGCCAAAGGCGAACAATGATTGTACTATTTGATAGGCGTTACCATTCGGATCAGCCCATGGATTAAGCCAAATATCTACACGTGTTTGAATATGGGAATATAATTTATAACAAAGGAGTGAGCCAATTAAAAACAAAATTAAACCAATTACTATATAACTGAGTCGTCCACTCACCATATAAGTCATGATGATTGCAATACCAAAATATAATAAAGCTGCGCCCATATCACGCTGCAAGATAAACATCATCATCCCTAAACCCCATACAGCAATAAGGGGAGCAATAAACCTTGGATGTGGCAACACTAGCGGTCCATAATGCCTAGTCGCTAATGTCAGTAGTTCCCGCCTTTCACTTAAATAAGCTGCCAAAAATAACACTATAAACATCTTAGCAAACTCAGATGGTTGAAATCGAATTGGTCCAAGAATGACCCAATTTTTATTCCCACCAATATCTGTGCCGAATAAAATAGCTGACAACAATAAACTAATACCAATGAAGCCACATACATATTTAAATTTCGCTATTTGCTCCAATCGTCTCGCTATAAATGCGGATATTAAAAAACATAATAGCCCAATACCGATCCACATCGCTTGCAATAAAAATAAATTAGGCTTAAGTCTAAGAATTGTTGTTAACCCAATTCCAGCGAGTAGTGCCGCTAAAGGTAAAAGCAGAGGATCACCAGCATGTCCTGCCTTATGTAGCAGTGCATTAACGAATATAAAACTAATCACTAGTCCACAAGTAGTGCCTATAATATTATAATCAACAGATCCCAGAGTCAAACTAACCGCTAAAATACCATTTAACATAATTACACCAGCAATCAAGAGCAATGTACGCTCATGGCGCCTTATGTTAGTCATATTTTATGCATCCCCATTTTTAAGTAAAATAGTCGTAATATTATCTAATCCACCAGCATTTTTCGCATGAATAACTAGTTGATCTAAGATAGATTCAAAATCACCTTGCCGATTTTGAATGAAGCTGTAAATATCCTGTTCACTCACCATATTCGTTAAGCCATCAGTGCACATCAAGATAAGATCTCCTGGCTCCCATGCTATTACACCTGTATCAATTTTAATAAGGCAACTCGTACCAACTGCTCGAGTCAACATATTTCGTTTCGGATGATTCTGTGCTTCCTCTTTCGTTATATTACCACTTTGTACCAATTCCCAGACTAATGAATGATCATTTGTTATTTGCCTGAATTCTCTATTTCGCAATAAGTATATGCGACTATCACCAACATGTCCCCAATAAATAGTATCTCCAGCAACATATATAGCTGTTACAGTAGTACCCATGCCATTAAAGTCTTCTTTAGACTGTGATAACTGATAAATTGACGTATTAGCTTGAATAATTGCTTGTTTAAGCAACTCTTCGTAATTATCGTTACTATTATTTTCCTCAATATAACGACTGACCGTGGTTGCTGCTAGCTTGCTAGCAATCTCTCCAGCCACATGTCCTCCCATTCCATCAGCCACAACAAATAAATGCGGCGGTTCGCAAATATAACTATCTTCATTAGTTTCCCTAACTAGCCCAATATCAGATATTACATGTACTAGCACAATACCCCTCCCCCCTCAAAGCTAAATGTTACCGCTCCAATTTTAATTATATCACCATTTTGTAGCAAAACTCCTTCGGCTACAGGCTGACTATTAAGATATGTTTTATTTGTACTATTTAAATCAATCAACCAATATCCCTGCTTGTTTCTATTAATATTAGCGTGTTCGTAAGACACAAAAACATCATCAATAATAATATCATTATGTTCATTCCGCCCAATGGTTATTGTCTCACCCAAGATAAAGATAGTCTGTGCCAATTTAATATGTCCGCTATCCACCACCAACAACTTCCCTTGATAATAACTTGCTGAATTATTTTTTTTTTGTCCTAATACAACACTTTGCCTAGATATTTTCAAATCTTTCGAGATCGTTTTAATAACTCTATACAAAAAATAATATATCAATATAAGCAAACTATATTGCAATACAATACCAATAACATTAAATACCAGTGCTTTATTGGGCAATTTAATTCACCTCATACAAGATAACAGTATTACCTATTTTTATATGATCTCCCATCTCTAGCCTTTTACACATAATACGATGATTATTGACATATGTACCATTAAGACTCTTGGCATCATATATGACATGTTTATTATCTTCATAGACCACATAGGCTTGTAAACGAGATGTATTCATATCGGTCAGCGGTAGTTCATTACTTGCCCGGCGCCCAATGTTTATGCGATTAACACCCATATCAACTTTTACCCCCACATCTGGCCCCTCTAATACCTTTAATACCCCAACTAAATATGACTTCTTGATAATATCACATTCAACTTTGTCAAAGATACGAGTATCAGATATTTTGCTTACGTCCACCTCGATATCATGCACATGATTCTCTTCAGGTAAAGGTTCGCTAAAGGAACTGACCACACGAAACTTTCCTTTGCCAATACCATCATCCTGGTAAATTTCTACCAAAGGTATTCCGCTAATAGTATACTTTCTAAGCTTCGCTTGTTCCACTAAATAGAGAGATAGTTCTTTACAAATAGACTGACTATATGATCCGATTCGTTCATAATCAGCCTTATTTAAGTAAACGACATAAGAATTTGGCACGTAAATTTGGGAAATACCAACTGTTCGTTCATCATCCATTTGCCTGACCAACTGTTTTGCAATCTCTACTGGTTGCAAACCACTCGAAAATTTATTATTAAAAAAACCTTCAATATATTTTTCAAACATATTTTCCAAACTTCGCACAAACTTCACGGCCATTACCCCTCAAATTAATTAATATATTTCATTATACTTTATCTTACCAGCATAGTCAAAATGAGGTAATATTATGCCATTATTAATACAAAAAAATTATTGGTATTTATTATATTTACCATAAAATACAAAACTCCTGCCAAAATTCCACAAAAATTCAGCAAGAGTTTTGTATTTTACGTTACTTTTTCGCTTAAGCAGAAAGTATATCACTTTCTTGATTCCAAGTAAGAATGACTAAGGTTTCTGCCTGCGTCTGGAGACTTGGCACAAGCCAAGTATTTCTTATCTATAATCAAACAACCTCTAATGATTCAATGACCGGTGGCGTAAAGGCTGCAGGCGCTTCAATAATTTCTGTAGGCAAGCCCATTAAATTTAGCAAATCGATAAACGGCTTTGGATTCAGTTCTTCTACATTCACCATATGCTTCACGTCCCAGTCGCCGCGAGCGACCAAAATTGCTGCCGCCACTGGTGGTACTCCTGCCGTATAGCTTATGGCCTGAGACTCTACTTCCTCGTAGCACTCAGCATGATCACAAGTATTATAGATAAAGATTTCGCGTTGCTCATTGTCTTTGGTCCCCCGGATATAATTTCCGATACAAGTTTTACCAGTGTAGCCAGGAGCCAGTGAGGATGGGTCCGGTAGCAAGGCTTTTAATATCTTAAGCGGCGCAATTTCCATACCTTCCGCTATTTCCACTGGTTTTTCCGAAGTAAGCCCGATGTTGGTCAAAACAGAAAATACATTCAAATAATGATCACCAAAACCCATCCAAAAACGAATGGAATTAGCGTCAATATTCTTAGAAAGAGAATGTAACTCATCATGTCCTGTCAGGTACACTGGACATTCTCCCACCACTGGAAAATCATAATCCACTCTTATGGAGTGAACATCTTGCAACACCCATTTTCGGTCAATCCAGGTCCAAACTTTCTTAAATTCCCGGAAATTAATCTCTGGGTCGAAGTTTGTAGCGAAATACTTACCATGGCTGCCAGCATTTACATCCAATATATCAATAGTATCAATAGTATCGAAATAATCTTTTTGCGCCAATGCGCACCAGGCGTTGACCACGCCGGGATCAAACCCGATACCTAAAATTGCAGTAATTCCTTTTTCAGCGCACCGTCCCTTGCGTTTCCACTCGTAATTGGCGTACCATGGCGGATTTTCACAAACCTTGTCCGGTTCTTCATGGATAGCTGTATCCATATACACTGCACCAGTTTCGATACAAGCTTCCAACACTGACATATTAATATAGGACTGCCCCACATTGATGACAATTTCCGACTTAGTATCTTTGATTACATGAACCAAAGACGGAATATCCAGAGCATCTACTTCTCGTGAATACAGTTTTTTCGAAGAATCTTTCAAGTGGTTTTTACGCATTACGCTTTCGATGATTTCATCGCATTTTTGCTGAGTACGGGACGCAATGCAAATATCACCCAAGATATCGTTATTCATCGCACATTTATGAGCAACGACATGGGCCACCCCGCCAGCACCGACAATTAAAACATTTTTTTTCATTATATACCTCCCTGATTTTCTAAAAATTTTTATGATAAACTGTTTTTGAAATCGTTATAATCGAACTCTCGTATAACCTCTACAGTATCATCCAATCTTCGTACAACGATGGCCGGCATTTGCAGACCATTAAACCAATTCTTCTTAACCATGGTGTATCCGGCTGCATCTGCAAACCGAATTTCACTACCGATTTCTAGCTTATCTTTAAAATTAAAGGTTCCAAAAACATCTCCTGCTAAACAAGATCTCCCAGCCACCATGTATTTATGATTTTCAAAATCGTCTACCTCTACTTTGGCTGACAATCTGTATATCAATAAATCCAACATATGTCCCTCCACGGTCGCGTCGACAATGGCAATATCCATTTGGTTATGGACTAAGTCAACCACACTTGTTACCAGTTCAGCAGAGCCAGTAATGGCGCTTTCCCCCGGTTCTAAATAGACCTGAACATTAAATTCGGCAGCAAATTCCGCCAATTTCTTGCTAAATTTTTCTATTGGATAACCTTCTTTGGTGAAATACAGCCCTCCCCCAAGACTTACCCATTGTAATTGTTTGAGCATGTCTCCATAGCAATCTCCAATGGCATCAAGTTGCTGGGAAAAAGCGTCAAAATCATCATTTTCACAATTGTAATGAAACATCAAGCCACTAAGAAGAGGTATTTGTTTTGCGAGTACATCTTTATCCGTTACTCCTAGCCGCGAATGCTTACGTGCTGGATCGGCCAAATCAAAATGTGAATGGCTAATTCCTGGATTTACACGCAAACCAAGTTTCTTTGATTTCGCTACATCGTAATATTTTTCTAATTGGGAAACCGAATTGAAAATAATTTTATCGGCGAATTCGACTACGTCCAGGATATCTTCCCGTGAATATCCCACACAATAAGCATGGGTCTCTTTACCGAATTTTTCAAACCCTAGGCGCGCTTCAAAAAGAGAGCTGGAGGTGGTGCCGTCCATATACTCTTGCATCAAATCAAATACACACCAGGTGGAAAAACACTTCAGCGCCAATACCGACTTGGCTCCGGAAAGCTGGTGTACCTGCTGAATGATCTGTAAGTTGTGCAATATTTTTTTTTCATCAATAAGATAATAGGGAGTGGCAATTTTCATTTTATAAAGCTCCTCTTTATGAATGATGATCTGAAAGTGGATCTCCTCAACCCATGCATAGCTTCATCAATGATTACTTTTTGCTATTATTATTTTCTACGAAACTAATAATAGCAAAATAAATCGCATTTGTCGATTATTGTTTATAAACAGCCGAATTTTCTAATTAAAAATCCTTCAGAGCCGAAATAATGCGTTTTAATATTTACGAAAAAGATCTACAAGTCAGAACATGCTTGTAGATCTTTTATCAATAATCCACCGTTTCCTGCTGAAAAAGAGCTCTCTGTTTAACCTGATACCAAAAGCCTCAGTCAATATTAATTTCGTTTAATACTTTATGTCGAAGCTGTCCACAGGCAGCCAAGATATCGCTTCCCATTTCACGTCGCACTGTAACATTTATTTTTCGTTCCAGAAGAATTTGTTCAAAGAGTTGTACTTGCTTATTGCTAGGCCGTAATAATCCCCGCTCAATGACTGAATTAACAGGAATCAGATTTACATTTGCTAGTCGCCCTCTCATTAATGTGGCTAATTGCTTAGCATGTTGTGCCTGATCATTCACATCAGCAATGAGTATATATTCATAAGTAACCTGCCTACCTGTCTGCTGTGCATAACGATTAGCTGCCGCCATTACCTCTACTAATGGATATCGGTTATTGATCGGCATTAACTCTGAACGAATTTCATTATTAGGTGCATGTAATGAAATCGATAAGGTCACTGGTAACCCTTCATTCGCTAATTGATCTATTTCCGGTACCAAACCCGATGTGGATAAAGTAATACTGCGGTAACTAATATTAAGGCAATAATCTGCATGAATCACACGCATAAATTTCACTACATGATTATAATTAGCTAAGGGCTCGCCAGATCCCATAATGACAATAGTATTCACATGAGCCTGTTCTTGCTGTAAGAGCTTATTCACATACAGAACTTGGGCTAAAATTTCGCCTGCAGTTAAATTTCTCGTAATGCCATTCAATGTAGAAGCACAAAACACACAACCCATAGCGCACCCAACCTGAGTGGATACGCAAACACTATTACCATAAGGCTGACGCATGAGTACAGTTTCTACTGCCATGCCATCATGGAACCTTAATAAATATTTACTGGTTTTACCATCAGTGGATTTCTCAATTGCTTGAGCTAGCGCTGTATGAATTACAAAGTGTTCTGCGAGCAACACTCGGTGATCTTTAGATAAATTAGTCATATTTTCAAAATCATCTACACCATGCTGATATATCCATTTTGCAATTTGTTCCGCACGGAATTTGGGCAAACCATAGGGCTGAATTGAAGCCGCTATTTCATGGACAAACATACCAAAAATATCAATTTTCATACTCAATCACCTATATTCACTCGCGTTAATCTTGCAATGAAGAAACCATCCACATGATCAATATGAGGCCATAACTGAACCATATCAGCATCATGACCGAGAGCAGGGAGAAAGCTACTTGTCTTTTGCAACACGAAATCTTGTCTATCATGAAGGAAACTTTCTACAACTGCTTGATTTTCTTCAGGCTCTGTTGTACAAGTACTATATACTAAAATGCCACCTACTTTTACACAATCAGCAGCACTGTGTAGAATTGCCTTTTGTAATATTGGTAATTCTTGTAACATGGACTCCTCTTTGCGCCACCGTGAATCAGCCTTACGCCGCAAAACCCCAAGTCCAGAACAAGGCGCATCAACAAGTACCCGATCTGCTTTGCCGAGATACTGACTGCCAATTGTTGTGGCATTGAGTAGCGCGGTTTCGATAATACTAATACCTAATCGCTGGGCATTTTCCTGAATCAGAGCCAATTTATGTTCATGTATATCAATAGATAATATATGTCCTTTATTTTGCATCAAAGCCCCGATATGAGTACTTTTACCTCCTGGTGCAGCGCAAGCATCAATAATAAACTCTCCTGGCTGAGACCCTAGAACATGAGCAACTAACATAGAACTCTCATCTTGTATTTGAAATAATCCCTCATGTAAAGATTTCAATGTACTAAGAGCCGGCGAACTGTGACATACAATGCCTTCGGGAGTCCACGTTGAAGGTTCAGCTATGAAACCTTCACCTTCTAGAATAGTCAGTAGTTCATCACGGGTATTCTTCAATGTATTGGTGCGCAAGCACAGGAGAGGTGTCATGTTATTAATCCGGCATAATTCCTCAGCCCCTTCAGCCCCGAGTCTTTTTACCCACCTAGACACTAACCATTCAGGGTGAAAATACGTTAACGCTAAAAACTTGACTATTTGCTTCTGTTTATCTGGATACACTATTTTTTCAGGAGTACGACCAGCATTTCGCAGTACCGCATTTACAAACTTGACAGTACCAAGATGTCCATATTTTTTAGTCAATTCCACAGCTTGATTACAAGCTGCCGATACAGGTATCTTTGACAAAAAAAACATTTGATACATGCCTATGCGTAAAATATTTAAAATAACTGGCGCTATTTTATCGATTGGCCTGTTTATATAAAAACTGATCATCCAATCCAAGGTTGCCTTTGCCTTAATTGTTCCATATACCAGTTCAGTAATAAATCGACGATCTTGATCAGAAAGTTTTTGGCGGTTAATTTCCCGTGCTAAAGCTATATTAGCATAAGCATTATTGTTCACTACATCATTAATAATTTTGAGAGCTACTTCTCTAGCATCCAAAAAAACACCTTCTCTATTTACATATTAGGTAAAGAAAACTTAGCTTGCAGCAAGCCTTAGTTGCCCTTACTTGGAATCAAGAAAGGGTTCTACTTTCTGATTCCGCAATAAAGTCTTGTACCGCCTTTTCCACTCGCTTAATATCAATTCTGGTATTGCAACATGGACCATTAGGCCGTTCATTTAAAACACCAATCACTGGTAGCGGAAAAACATCTTGAATACCGCTAGTCAAATCTCGTTCGCAGGCAATAGCCAAAACAGCATGGGGCCTTAGAGTCTTAATAATCTTACGGGCGAGTGTTCCACCAGTAGAAATTGCTACATGCACACCATATTTCCTGGAAATATTTAACAATTCACCTACCTGACAAGCACCACACTGGCGGCAATTCCCTATATCATGGGTCACTTTAAACTGACAAGACTCCTGCTGAATACAATGGGGTGTCAGAATTAATAAATTATCAGGTTTAACTTTAATACATTTTGCATGAATCAAATGATTACTGACCTCAATAAAAGAACGTTCTACTCGTTCTTTTTCTACATCAAAACATTTGCCAATTCTAATGGCTAGAGGAAATAACAACTGAATGGACGACCAAGCTGGTCCTTGGAAAAATGATAAGGTGGAAAAACCTAAGATTGTTAAAATAATACCACCAACTCCAATCCCAATCGACAACAACACCACTGCCAATAATATTCCCAAAATAACTGGTAAATAGGCACTAATGTTTGCCAGTCCGGGAAAACTTACCATCCATAATCCATATGTAGAAAGAGTGGCTAAACACAAACTGGCAAGTATCAGTGCTAAAAACAGTCGTTTCTTAGGACGAGCAATCACCTCAATCATGAACATTCACCTCTATCCCAATATATCGCCCACAGCGATGCCATAACCGCACACAAAATCTTTAGCGCTCATCCGGCGTTTACTAGCTGGCTGAGCTTCTAATACTTCCAACATCCCCTGTCCAGTTTCTACAACAAAACCATCAGCGGTTATTTTTACGATTTTACCAGGCTTAGTAATCGGTGCATCTTTCTCATACGTTCTAGTCTGCCAAATTTTTAAATTTTTATCTTGATAAGAGCAGTAAGCACCAGGCCAAGGATTAAGTCCGCGCACTAAGTTATGAATATCATTGGCTGATTTTTGCCAGTCAATTGCCTCCACTTCTCTATTCAGCATGGTCGCATAGGTAGCAGATTCATGATTTTGCGCAGTGCGCGGAGCCTTATCTGTAGCAATTAGTTGTATTGTTTCACTCAGTAATTTAGCACCACTTTCTTTTAGTTTATCATGGATCATGCCTGTTGTTTCATACTCTGCAATCTGCACTTCATCTTTTAAAATCATATCACCAGTATCCATGCCCACATCCATATACATCGTCGTAACACCAGTTACTTGTTCTCCATTAATTACTGCCCAATGAATCGGTGCAGCACCGCGATAATAAGGTAACAATGAAGCATGTACATTAATACAGCCTAGTGGCGGTAAGTCTAATATAGCTTTAGGTAATAGCTGCCCAAATGCCACTACAATAATCAGATCAGGCTTTAACAAAGATAACTCTGTTTGAAAATCAGCCTCTTTTACTTTATTCGGTTGTAGTACAGTCAGACCATAGGCTAATGCCGCTTGCTTTACAGGAGACTGAGCCAAATTTTGCCCCCGGCCTTTGGGACGGTCAGGTTGGGAGACGACTGCGACAATATTATACTGTTTTGCAACTAACATATCTAAACACGGGACGGCAAAATCTGGCGTCCCCATAAATACCACACGTAAATCTGACATTCTCATTACCCCTTATGAATGGTTTGTGCTTTTTCAATAAATAATATGCCCTCAAGATGATCAATTTCATGTTGCAAGGCTCTAGCTAGCAAGCCAGTTCCTGTGATATTCACCTTCTTACCAAAGCGATTTAATCCTTCTACTGTAACTTCAGTATATCGCTCGACTTCACCAAATACTCCTGGAATACTCAAACAGCCTTCATTACCGCGTTCTGAGCCTTCACTTTTGGTGATCACTGGATTTATAAGTTCAATTAACCCCTCACCTACATCAATAATAATAACCCTCAGGGATACGCCTACTTGAGGGGCAGCGAGTCCGACTCCATCAGCATTATCCATAGTTTCTGCCATCTCATCAAGGAGTTTTTTAATTTTTTTATCAATTTTTATTACTGGCTGGGCTTTTTCCTTTAATATCTTATCTCCAGCTTTTCTAATTCCCAGAATGCTCATTATAGCCCTCCTTAATTTTTAATAAATCATGCCAAATTCTATCATAAAAACATGTAAAAATCCATGCTTTCTATTAAGCAAAACCTCTACATTATACTGATAGGCTCCACATCGATAATAACATCAGGACGCATTGTCAGGCCCATTGATATAATATATGATTTCACAGGAGCAAGATTATTTGTTTTTATTAATATATTCATGCGAAAAATATCCTTAACTTTGGCAATTGGCGCAGGGAAAGGCCCTATTACCTCACTATTATGAGGATTATCCAACATAGATTTCAACTCTTTTATAATTTTATCCGCCTGAGCACGAGCCTTACTTTCCTGATCAGCTTGAATCGTCAATTTAAGTATTTGTCCAAATGGCGGATAACAAAGACTTTTCCGATAACCAATCTCGGTTTGATAAAATGTATGATAATCATGCTCAGCTCCAGCCCGTACTGCATAATGCTCCGGATTATAAGTTTGCACCACTACTTTGCCTGGTTTATCCCCCCGTCCTGCACGGCCTGCAGCTTGGGTCAGCAAAGCAAATACACGTTCTGAAGCCCTAAAATCAGGCAGATTCAATATACTATCAGCAGCGATAATACCTACTGCGGTAACATTTTTAACATCATGGCCTTTTGCCACCATTTGCGTACCAAGCAACACGTCATATTCTCCCTTAGCAAATGCCTCTAAAATACGATCATAAGTCATTTTACCACCAGTAGTATCTTGATCCATCCGTACAATGCGTATACTTGGAAACAACTTCACTAAATTTTCTTCTAACTTTTGTGTCCCTGTACCAAAAAAGCGAATGTAGCGACTACTACATGCTGGGCAAATATCAGGCGTCTTTTCGATAGACTGGCAATAATGACAACGCAGTATATTGCCCACCGAATGATAAACAAGAGAAATATCACAATGCTTGCAACGGACAATATGCCCGCATTCACGACACATAACAAAGGTAGCATAACCACGACGATTAAGTAAAATAATAGCCTGTTGGCCGTTGGTTATGGTCGCGGCTAGTAGTTCTTGAAGTGGCAAAGATATAACACTGCGTCTTTTCTGGCGTAGTTCCTCACGCATATCAACAACGGTAACCTCTGGCAAAGCCGCATCAGCAATACGCTTAGACATAGATAACATAGTATGCTGATTATTTAATGCCTCATAATAGGTTTCAACTGCCGGGGTAGCACTCCCCATAACCACAACTCCACCTGCCAGGCGCGCTCTAGTAAGGGCCACTTGCCTAGTATGATACCGGGGCGTTTCTTCCTGTTTATAAGTGAATTCATGTTCCTCATCCATAATAATAATTCCTAAATTCGGGAGAGGAGCAAAAACTGCTGAACGTGCGCCAATAACAATACCAGCTTGCTTAGTACGCAGCCGTTGCCAAGCATCATAACGTTCACCTGTAGATAATTTGCTATGCATAACTACCACATCATCACCAAATCTCGCCTTAAAACGTCCGACAATTTGGCTAGTCAAAGCAATTTCTGGCACCAAAACAATGGCCTGACGATGATTCTGCCTAGCCACTGCCACAGCCTCAATATAAACCTGGGTTTTACCACTGCCAGTAATACCATGCAGCAAAAAAGAATGATATTCCTTTGCTTGCATTTTAGGTACAATTGATCTCAAGGCCTGCTCCTGTTCTATGGTTAAGGATACCTGAGTAGCTGCCTTACATATATTAGCATAGCTATCACGTATAACCTGAACTTTTTCAATGACTACCATACCAATCTGTATTAATTTTTTAACAGCATCATGACTGATGTTGTTCTTTTCAAAATCATCATAGGCTAACTGGTCATGAGTTATTAAATAAGCTAACAATCGGCATTGTGCTGGTTTTCGGCTAAAACTATCAATAAAAGAATGTGCGACCTCATGACTGGCTGCTAAGCGCACTGTATTTTTATAGCGATGAGAGGCTGTTTTCTTAATAGCAGCTTCCCCTATTACTACTTGTTTACGCACTAAATAACGTACTATTTTTAAAACAGTTGGTCCAAATTGTTTTTCCAATCTCGCTGAATTGATTGTAGGGTATTTATGTATATACATAAATACCTGACAATATTCTGTTGATTTAGCCGCTAAAGCAGATAATACCAAATCAATATCAATACCTTTATTCGTGCGATATGTTGTAATACTTTTAACTCCTGATTTTCCCGGAATGAATAAGCGCATAGCATCAACCAAATTACACACGTAATACTCACTTATCCACCTAGCTGTGTTCATCATATGATCATCAAACCATACATCATTATCCAATATATCTAAAATAGGCTTCAAATCAGGTTGCTCTGAATTCTCCTCAGCCGTCACGCCAATAATAAAACCCTCTAATTTACGATTGCCAAAAGGCACTAATACACGCCAGCCTACGCCAACATAATCTAAGTGCACAGGAATAATATATGAAAAAGCTTTATTAATACTTCTCGTACCAACATTGACTAAAATTTGGGCTATATGTTGCATATTTACCACCATTCACTGTGATATTCACAATATAAGAAAACGTTACACGTCCTTTTGAATCCCAGAGAGTAAAACCCAAGTTAAACACAAAGGTCACAAAGAGAATTTTTATAATATCTTCTTTGTGGTCTTTGTATCCGAGTAGCGGCTTTGTATCTTTGTGTTAAAAATAGGGTTTTCTATACATACTTATGCATGTACGCTGATACTATAAAGAAGACTTGTCTTGTGCTAAAAGTAAAAGAAGGGGGATCTCTCTGAGTCCCCTTTCTTATATATATCACATATAAAGTTCGCGTTTACAGATTGGCTTCTTTGCGCAGAATATCGGCTTTATCTGTATGTTCCCAGGGCAAATCAATGTCAGTGCGACCAAAATGACCATAGGCTGCTGTTTGACGATAAATAGGACGACGCAAATCCAATGCTTTAATGATACCAGCTGGACGCAGGTCAAAATGCTTCTTGATAAGCGTAGCAATTGCAGCCTCCTCTATTTTCCCAGTTCCAAAGGTTTCCACCATAATAGATACTGGCTGAGCAACACCAATCGCATAGGCTAATTGAATTTCACATTTATCAGCCAGTCCTGCAGCAACAACATTTTTAGCTACATAGCGAGCAGCATAAGCGGCTGAACGATCTACTTTTGTACAATCTTTACCAGAGAATGCACCACCACCATGACGTGCCATTCCGCCATATGTATCAACGATAATCTTACGACCTGTTAGCCCAGCATCACCTTGTGGCCCACCGATTACAAAACGACCTGTTGGATTAATGTAATACTTCGTATTTTCATCTAACAAATCTGCCGGAACAATTGGTATAATAACCTTTTCAATCATATCTTTTTCAATTGTTGACAGTTCAACTTCAGGACCATGCTGAGTAGAAATAACAATTGTATCAACACGAATCGGTTTACCATCTTCATATTCAACTGTAACCTGAGTTTTTCCATCAGGACGTAAGTAATCCACTTCATCATTTTTGCGTATTTCAGTTAAACGACGAGCTAATTTATGTGCTAATGATATAGTTAAAGGCATATATTCAGGAGTTTCGTTAGTAGCATACCCAAACATCATCCCTTGGTCACCAGCTCCGATAGCTTCAATATCATCAATTTCGCCTTTTTTAGCTTCTAATGATTTATCAACACCCATGGCAATATCAGCTGACTGTTCACCAATCGAAACCAATATCCCACAAGTATCACCATCAAAACCAAATTTAGCACGTGTATATCCAATTTCCTTGATAGTTTCGCGTACAAGTCTAGGGATATCAACATAACAGTTCGTCGTAATCTCGCCAACAACATGCACTTGTCCTGTCGTAACAAGAGTTTCACACGCGACCCTACCCATTGGATCTTTCGCCATAATTGCATCAAGAACACTATCTGAAATCTGATCAGCCATTTTATCTGGATGACCCTCTGTAACTGACTCTGAAGTAAATAATACACGTTTCTTTTCCATAATCTCTACCTCCTGCTTACTAATAAAAAAACTCCCTAAGGGAGTGCGAACTTCACTCTCCCATCTTACGGATAATACCGCAGGAATTGGCACCGTTTCTGGAATTTCCAAATGGTTGCCGCGGTTTCATAGGGCCAATCCCTCCACCATCTCTTGATGTGCATATTAATTTTAAATTCACTAAATTGAATTTTAAATTAAAACACTCAAAAAATCAAACATTTTTTGCAGAATCAATAAATTATGTCACTTTCTTAATTCTAAGCAAGGGCAACTAAGGCTTGGAACAAGCCAAGTTTTCTATGATATTATGCTCGAATTTTATCCAAAATAATCCCCGCCAACTGTTCTTTCGACATCTTAGGCAGTTCTTCCATATGACCATCACGATATAACAACTTAACAATGTTAGTATCAACATTAAATCCAGCACCAGGCATTGTAATATCATTCGCAACAATCATATCTAAATTTTTTCTAGTTAGTTTCTCTTGGGCATGATCTAGCAATTGCTGGGTTTCAGCTGCAAATCCAACCAATATCTGATGCTTTTTCAATTGCCCAAGCTCGAATAAGATATCTGGGGTTTTTTCTAATACCAAGTTTAATGTGGTACTATTTTTCTTTATTTTATCGGTACTTTTGATTTGCGGACGATAATCAGCCACTGCTGCCGCTTTGATTACAATATCACTATCAGCATAGTGAGCCAAAACCGCATCCCGCATTTGAGAAGCTGATTCAACATAGTTAACTATAACGCCAGATGGCGGCAATAAATGTGTAGGTCCTGATACTACTATAACCTCAGCACCTCGGGCTGCAGCTACCTTAGCTAAAGCATAGCCCATCTTACCACTAGAGCGATTGCCAATATACCGTACAGGGTCAATCGCTTCTTGAGTTCCACCAGCTGTAATGAGTATTTTCTTACCAACTAAATCATTTTTACCTTTAAATATTTCCATAACCTTGGCAATAATAACTTCTGGTTCAGGCAAACGTCCTATTCCTTCTGTACCACATGCCAGGGATCCACACCCTGGTTCAATAAAATGATACCCTAATTGAGTGAGCTTAGAAATATTGCCCTGAACAATAGGATTTAAATACATATTTGTATTCATGGCCGGTGCTAGTATTACAGAAGCTTTGGTAGCCATAATTGTAGTAGATAACATATCATCTGCAATACCATTGGCTATTTTGCCAATAATATTTGCGGTGGCAGGAGCCAACAAAAATAAATCCGCTAAATTCGCTAAAGCAATATGTTCAACATTCCAATTTGTACTCTCAGTCCACATATCTACCACTACCGGATGTCCACTTATTTCACGGAAAGTAAGAGGTGTAACAAAGTTTGCCGCTGCATGAGTCATAATAACATACACATTAGCTCCCTGTTTTTTAAGTCGGCTAACAATGTCCACCACTTTATAAACAGCAATGCCACCTGCTACTCCAACAACAATATTCTTTCCTCTTAACATGTAAACCTCCTATTTTATGCCACTCTTAGTCCGTTCATAAGTAATTTTTTCTTGAGCAATTTCCTCTAAAGCAATAGTTACTTGCTTATTAGATTTACTGTCAACAAGCGATGTAGAACCATCCATAATTTCACGCGCCCGCTTGGCCGCAAGTACAACTAAAGTATACTTACTATCAACTTTGGTTACTAAAGTATCAATTGATGGATTAATCATTATAGTCCCCCTAAAAATTTTTTTTGGCATTAGATAGAATATTATTGATTGTAGCAATATTACGTACTACTTGGCATTTTTCTGCAATAATAATTGCTATAATTTTATTCGTTGCACTCTGCACTTCATCATTTACTACAACGTAATCATAATTATGTACATATGTTAATTCACCACTCGCAGAACTCAGCCGGGTTTTTATATTTTCCAGGCTTTCAGTTCCACGTTTGTGAATGCGCTTAGCCAGTTCATCCAAGGATGGTGGCGCAATATAAATACAAACACCTTGTGGAAATTTCTTTTTAATCTGCGCAGCTCCCTGTGTATCAATCTCTAAAACAACATCTTTACCACTGTTTAAAAGTTCTGCAATATGATGGCATGGTGTTCCATAAAAATTACCGTAAACTTCAGCCCACTCTAGCAGTTGATCATTCTCAATCATTTTCTGAAACTCTGGCCTGGAAATGAACCAATAGTTAACGCCATTTTGTTCACCCACGCGAGCTGGTCTAGTAGTTGCAGATATAGAGTAATTTAATTCAGGATAACTACGCAGCAATTCTTGACAAATTGTCCCCTTACCTGCTCCTGACGGACCAGAAAGTACAATCAAAATTCCTTGTTTTGCCATAGATGCTGCTCCTTTCAACACTCACTATTCTACAGTAGTGTCATCACTAGTTTCTTTACTCGCCAGGCGATGTGCTACCGTTTCGGGTTGTACTGCTGATAAAATAACATGATCACTATCAGTAATAATAACCGCTCGAGTACGTCGTCCATATGTTGCGTCAACTAGCATGCCCCTATCTCGGGCTTCTTGAATTATCCTTTTAATAGGTGCTGACTCAGGGCTCACTATAGAAATTATCCTATTGGCAGACACGATATTACCAAAACCAATATTGATAAGTTTAATTTCCATAAATAACTTTCCCCCTATTTTTTTATTAGCTTTTGTTGCGTAGCGCCCTCTATTACTCTATGTTTTGAATTTGTTCTCTGATCTTCTCTATCTCGCTTTTAATTTCTACCATTAAATTCGCTATAGTAAAATCATTAGCTTTAGATGCGATAGTATTGGTTTCACGGTTGATTTCCTGAATAATAAAGTCTAGTTTTCTACCTACTGCTTCATCAGCATTTAATGCAGTACCAAACTGCAACAAATGACTTTTGAGTCTCACTAACTCTTCAGTAATACTAGTTCGATCAGCAAATATAGCTGTTTCCTGGAGTAATCTCCCCTCATCAGGCTCAGTTCCTATAGTCGCCAATAACTCCCGCATACGTCCCAATATTTTCACCCTGTAATCAACTAACACCCCAGGAGCACGTTCTTCAACTGTAATAAGATATGAAGTAATACTATCAATACGTGACACTAAATCCTGTTTAATATTAAGCCCCTCAGCCAAACGCATACTCATAAGATTACTTACTGCCATATCAACAGCACTAGATAATTTTGGCCATAAAACTAAAATATCTTCAGTTACTTCTTCTACTTTTATAACATCAGGATATTTAGCGATCTGGTCAAGATGATCCTTTATTGAAGTTGAAAATAACTCAGCTAAAGCTCTTAAAGATTCATGGTAAGCCATTGCTAATTCTTTGTCAACCCTTACTGCTCTTTTCTTTTCTCCGAATTCGTCCATAGTTATAAAAATATCAATACGGCCTCTTACTAATGTATTTGACACACTACGACGAATTTTTTCCTCAAGTGAACCTAAATTTTTAGGCATACGAATGACAATTTCATTATAACGGTGATTTACAGCTTTAATTTCTACAATAAACCGATGTTCATTATCTAAGTATTCTCCGCGACCAAAACCAGTCATACTTTTAAGCACTATAAGGTACTCCTTCCTCTGCATATGTTATTATTAACAATAATTTTATAATTACTCTTATGATCTTACAATACTTCTCTATGCTTTCATTAAATCCCTTTTTCGCCAACTATCTAAGTTTTAGATATTCTGTTTAGATTAAAATAGCTCTTTATTTTATTTTTGCCAAATCAAAATAAAAAGAATGCCTCTTTTTATCACTAGTGGTAATAGATAGCGTTACCGGATCATCTAATTCAATATCTTTCTCTAAAAAATACACATAACATTGTGCTTTAAATAATGGTTGTCCCTCATCTCTGGCGATTTTTTCAGCATTAGGCGGTATATTAACTTGATAAGCCTTAATAATTTTATTATCCTGTTTAAGGACAACTCTGGCATTTTGGGCAAAATCCTGTTTCTCGCCAAATAAAACTATGCTTAAACTTAATATATCTGTATAATCTACTAAGATCCTTTCACTATCTAATAGACTAACACTCTGACCATTTAAACTCTTTTCTCTAGCATCTGTAGCCATTAATAAGAAAGCAGTGTATAAATAGGCATGTTCTGCTGCATCATTCAGTTTTACAGCTTTCTCTTCATAAGATATCCACGGCAGTAAAAAGTCCTTCAACTGATGTTGCGCCTTAATTTTACCATAATTTTGAGCTTCTTTGATTGTCTCAACATCAATCGAAGATATTGCTAATGCGTGACTAACTAACAGCACTAAAAAAGCACATGTTAAACTAATAATTTTCACCATCGCACCTCCTCACTCTTATGGAGTATAATATTACACCACAAACAAGAAAATTCCTGTCACAGTTCAAAAATCCAACTTCTTATTTAAGAGAAGTTGGATTTTTATTTTATAGATATTCGCCACTGAAAACCTCTACTGCTGGACCAGACATATATACATGATTATCCTGACCCCACTCAATAAACAATTCCCCTCCATCAAGTTCAACAATCGCCTGACGATCTGTCTTGCCATTCAGTACCGCTGCTACTAATGTAGCGCACGCGCCTGTACCGCAAGCCATTGTAATGCCAGCACCACGTTCCCATACACGCATACGTACTTTTTGTTTATTAATTACTTGTACAAACTCGACATTAATCTTCCTGGGAAAAATCGAATTTGTTTCAATCACAGGTCCAATAACTGATAAATTAGCATCAGCAATATTATCTACAAATAGTATACAATGGGGATTGCCCATTGACACACAAGTGATATGATAATCCGACTGCTCGACGACTAATAATTCATTAATAACTTCTTCACTCTCATTACCGTTCATGGGTATTTCACTACGTTTGAGGCGGGGCATCCCCATATCAACCCTGATAGTGCTAAGCGTACCATCAATAAATATTAATTCAGGTTTAATGATCCCTGCTTTTGTTTCCAAAGTAATCTTGGTCTTATCAGTTAAGCCATGATCATATACAAAACGCGCCATACAACGTGTTACATTACCACACATTTCAGCCTCACTGCCATCTGAATTAAAAATTCTCATTTGAAAATCGGCTACTTCTGATGCCAATAGGACTACCAATCCATCTGCCCCTACCCCAAAATGGCGATCACAAACCTCAATAGCCATTTGCGGATAATTATCAATTCTTTCTGTAAATCCATTTACAATTACAAAATCATTACCTAATCCATGCCATTTGCTAAAACTAAACTTCATCTTAATATTCTCCTCATCTTTAAATTAGTGTACCCGCCCAAAAACAGCACGTGATACACGCCTACGGAAAAACACATGTCTGATAGCACCTATTATAAAGGTCCAACCTGATACACACAGGACAATGATCCAATCAACAATAGTAAGAGGAACAGTAGCAAAAACCTCACGCATAAGGGGATGATAAACAACCAATAGTTGCATGCAAATTGAGCATCCTGCGGCTGCAAGCAAATATTTATTTTTAAATAAGCCAATTTCAAAAACACTAAATATTTCTGACCGACAATCAAAAACATGAAACATTTGGCTAAAAACCAGAGTACAAAAAGCCATAGTCCTAGCCTCAGCTAAATCATTTCTCAAAAAGTATAATCCAGCAAATACCAAAACCGTACTTATACCAATCTGCAGACCGCGAGCAATAATCTTACGACTCAGCCCTCGGGAGAATACACTTTCCCGCGGATTGCGTGGCTGTCTATTCATAATATTATGATCATTAGGATCAATGCCGAGAGCCATGGCTGGTAGACCATCAGTCACTAAATTAACCCATAAAATTTGCACAGGCAATAAAGGTAGCGGCAGACCTACTATTGCGGCAATAAACATAGTAAGCACTTCCCCTAAATTACAGGATAATAAATACCTTATAAATTTACGGATATTATCATAAATCCCCCGACCTTCTTCCACCGCAGCAACAATAGTAGCAAAATTATCATCGGCGAGCACCATGGAGGCAGCTTCTTTCGTAACATCAGTACCATTAATCCCCATAGCTATACCAATATCAGCTTCTTTTATTGCAGGAGCATCATTAACACCATCACCAGTCATAGCTACTATATGACCTTGCCGCTTTAAAGCTCTAACAATGCGTAACTTATGGGCGGGAGAAACCCGAGAATATACTGTAATATTATTGATATTCCTAGCTAATTCTTCATCATTTAGACTATCAAGTTCACTACCAGTAATAGCTTGATTACTATCATTATTAAACATTTGCAACTCTTTTGCAATAGCTACTGCAGTATTACGATGATCACCAGTAATCATTACTGTCTTTATACCTGCTTTGCGACATATAGCAATAGCCTGCTTAGCTTCACTCCGGGGGGGATCAATCATCCCTATCAGACCTGCAAAAACCAAATCTCTTTCCAAATCAACCTGAGCATTATCAGCTTCAATTTTTGATATCTGCCGATATGCAACTGCCAATACCCTAAAAGCCTGCTGCGTCATTTGTTCATTCGCTACTAAAATCTCAGATTTCATTGCCGCTGATAGTGCTACGTCCCCACTATTTTTACTATAATACTGGCACAGTTCCAGAATGACATCTGGCGCACCTTTAACATACACAACATATTTATTGTTATTTTCATATACAACTGACATACGACATCGTTCTGATTCAAAAGGGACTTCAGCCAACCGCCTCTGAGTTTTCTCGACTTCCCTGCGCCAAATATTTGCCTTGGCAGCTGCAACCACCAAGGCGCCTTCAGTAGGATCGCCTTCAATAGACCAGCCTGACTTCACTCCACTACGCCATAAACCACTTATACTCACATTATTATGTTTCAAAATACTATTATTACATAATACACTAATTTCTAAACACTGTTGTAAGCATTTATCCTTCTTAGGCTCAAATTCCTGCTTGTTCAATAAAAAATTTCCTTTTATATCATAACCAGTACCAGTTACATCATATATGCTATCATCGGTAAATATTTTTCGTACTGTCATTGCATTTTGGGTAAGAGTACCTGTTTTGTCAGAACAAATAACAGTTGTACAGCCCAGAGTCTCAACTGCCGGCAGTTTGCGTATTATAGCATTGCGTTTTATCATCCGTTGTACCCCTAAGGCTAACGCGACTGTAACAATGGCTGGTAAACCTTCAGGAATAGCTGCTACCGCCAAACTAATACCTGCCATACACATTAAAAATAATGGTTCCCCTTTAGCCACTCCAGTGATAACGACTATCGAACAAATAACCAGACAGCCCCATACTAAATAACGTCCTAGCCCCTCCAACCGTTGTTCGAGAGGAGTACTTTCATGCTCACTATCCTGAATCATATCAGCAATACGTCCAACTTCAGTAACCATACCTGTAGCACAGACTACAGCCTTGCCCCGCCCCTTAACAATACTAGTACCAGCGTATACCATATTTTTACGATCACCAAGGGAACTATTCTCATCATACTGCTTATTAGCTAATTTTCGTATTGGCAAAGATTCTCCTGTTAATGCCGCTTCTTCAACTTCCATATTTTGTACATCTATCAATCTGGCATCTGCAGCTATTTTATCACCTGATTCCAATGCAATAATATCACCTGGAACTAGTTCACGTGCCGCTATTTGTTGCAATATACCATTGCGAATGACATGAGCTGTTGGTGCTGCCATTTTTTTTAAAGCATCCATAGATTTCTCAGCTCTGTACTCTTGCACAAACCCTAATATGGCATTAAAAATTACAATAATTAATATCGTTACTGCATCAGCATATTCTCCTAAAAATGCCGAAATCAATGTGGCTGCCAACAATATTAAGACCATAAAATCCTGAAATTGGGCTACCAACCGTTTCCACCATGCCGTTTTTTGTTTTTCAACCATTTCATTATAACCAAATTTATTCAACCTGCTTTTTATCTCACTAGAAGCTAAACCCTCATACTGATCAGTTTGCCAATAAGCAATTACTTCTTGTACTTGCCGTGTATACCATTTATCAATATCCACCCTGCCACCTCGCTAACATGTGTTTTTGTTATTCATGTTATTCACATCATTCTATACTTAGACCTAGTTTGACCTGCGACTGGCAATAATGGTATACTGGAAAACAATTACACCCTATATATAATACGCTACTGGAGGGCATAACATGAGTCTTGACGGGCTTTCTCTTTCAACATTACTAGGCGAATTAAATACTCAAATTGCTGGCGGACGCATTGATAAAATTTTTCAACCTGACAAGTATACGTTAGCCATATGGATAAGGCAACCAACTCAAAACCTCTGCTTATTAATCTCATCCAATCCTGAGCACCCGCGTATTCATCTAACCAATACAGCACCAGAAAATCCAACAACACCAACCGCATTTTGTATGCTACTTAGAAAACATATAGAAGATGGTCGCATAGCTCAAATTGACCAACACAGCCTTGATCGCATCGCCCTCTTATCGATTGATACCCTCGGCGCGGGCGGCTTGATTGTCACAAAATGCCTAACAATCGAATTAATGGGCAAACACAGTAACATTATTCTTACACAAGATAATATTATCATTGATGCTATTAAACGTATTGGTATCAATACAAGCCGCCATCGGCAAATTCTACCTAAAATGGAGTATACCTTCCCCCCAGGTCAAATGCGTTTAAATTTGCTTACTACCCCCATCACGGACTTTATCAATACCCTTACTACTAATCATACAGGTCTCGTTACAAAAGCCATTATTAATACTGGAATCGGCATTGGGCCCATCACAGCTCGCGAATTAGTATGGCGAGCGGGTTTACCTGCAGATATCCTGGTGGATGACCTGGATAATGGGGATATAATTGCACTCAGGGAAGCATTAGAAAGTATTGTTACCCAGTTTAATTCGGACCTATATTTTCCGTCAGTAATGGTGGGTGCAGATAATCGGCTAAGTGGTATTGCATCATTTTCTCTGGAACATCTAATGCAAAAATGTACTGAGCATCAATTTTCTACCATGAGTGAAGCTATACAATTTGCGGACAGCCTGTCAAGAACACAGCGTCTTCCAGAGCAAGCCTTATTACTGAAACTTGTATTGGATGAAATGGGGCGTTTAATTCGCAAGCAGGGTATTTTGACCCAAGAACAAGCAGATGCAACAGCTGCCGATGACTTCCGAGAATATGCCGACATTTTAATGGCTAATCTTAATAATATTTCCTGTGGTAGCAATAAAATTATTTTACCTAATTTGTATAGTAACTCCCCTGATGATAACCTATTAACAATTGATCTTGACCCCAGGCTTTCACCAGTAGAAAACGCGCGTTCTTATTATACAAAATATAATAAGCTTAAACGGGCTCAAGAATCGCTGCGTGAGCAGTTATCCCAATGTGCACAAGACATAGCGTATTTCGACAGTATTGTAGTCGCCCTCGAACATGCGACTCTTGCTGCCGAATTGCTTGATATCCGCCTAGAATTAATTAATGCCGGCTATATTAAACCATTAAATAAACGCCGCATTCCTACGCCTCCTTCTATGCCACTGACTGCAATAACACCAGAGGGCCTAACTATCTTAGTGGGCAAAAATAATCGCCAAAATGACATAGTGACCTTTAAACAAGCACAACCTAACGATATCTGGTTTCATGCTAAGGATATCCCAGGTTCACATGTCATTTTACGTATAGGTTCCCAAGATCCACTCCCATCAGCTATCGAATCCGCAGCACACTTGGCTGCCTATTACAGTAAGGCCAGTCAATCAACTAAGGTACCAGTTGATTACACCAGACGTCGTTATGTAAAAAAACCCTCTGGTTCTAAACCTGGTTTTGTAATTTATGATCATCAACAAACTATCTACATAGCCCCTGATAAAAATACAGTGGACTCATTACTAAAAAAATGTTAAAACGTTAATAACATAAAACCAACGCCGACAACTTATACTTTCCTAGATATCTTTAAAAACTAAAGACATTTGATAACCCGTCATATTTTACAGGTTATCAAATGTCTTTTTACTTTACTATCTAAGAAATTATAAATTTTGTACTATTTTTTACTAAATAAATTCTTTGATGACTACCTTATCAGCCTGATCAACAGGCATCAATTGTACCCCCACTACTTCCTTGCTTGAAGTAGGTACATTTTTGCCTACATAATCAGCCCTGATCGGCAGTTCACGATGACCACGGTCAACCAATACCGCTAGTTGTATAACTTTAGGACGTCCAAGGTCAATAACAGCATCCAAGGCCGCACGCACTGTACGCCCTGTATACAACACATCATCAACAAGCACAATTTTTTTCCCATTAATATCAACAGGAATCTGAGTTTGATGCACTACAGGCTGATAACTAAGTGTGGATAAATCATCTCGGTATAAGGTAATATCTAAAATCCCTACAGACAAACGTCTACCTTCAATTCTCTCTATTTCAGAAGCCAACCGTTCAGCTAAAGGTACACCGCGAGTTCTAATACCCACTATTACTAAATCTTCTATCCCTTTATTATTTTCAATAATTTCATGGGCAATACGAATAAGTGCTCGCCTTATGGCCTGATCATCCATAATAACTGTTTTTTGTACTAAATTAGCCATCAATATACCCTCCTATCTATTCATTTTTTGTCTTAAATTTATTAAAATCCTTTGCATATCATCAGGTAAGGCTGCATTAAAAACCATACTTTCTCCAGTAACCGGATGGTTAATCATGAGCTCTGTTGAATGCAAGGCTTGACCTACAATGTCAAAATGTTCACGTTCAGGGCCATATTTGGGATCACCTACTACCGGATGTCCAATATAAGCCATATGTACTCTAATCTGATGTGTACGCCCAGTAAGTAATTTACACTCAACTAAAGTATAATTGCCAAATCTTTCAAGAATGCGAAAATTAGTGATTGCTTCCTTACTATTGACAAATGTTACTGCCATTTTTTTTCGATCAGAAGAATGGCGTCCAATTGGTCCCTTAATGACGCCTTGCTCTTCCTTAATATTACCATGCACAATAGTCAGATAGCGACGACTCGCTGTATGTTCTTTAATTTGTTTTGCCAAACTGATATGTGCCCTATCACTTTTAGCAGCTATCATAACGCCTGAAGTATCTTTATCTAATCGATGTACAATACCTGGCCGGGCAACCCCATTTATACCCGATAAATCATCACAATGTTCTAATAATGCATTAACTAAAGTACCACTAGAGTTACCTGTCGCCGGATGTACTACCATGCCCCGAGACTTATTAACCACAATAATATCATCATCTTCATATACAACATCAATAGGGATATCTTCTGCCATTAATTCCAGAGGTCTCACTTCAGGCATAGTCACGATAATAGCATCAGATGCCTTTACTTTATAATTAGTTTTTACCATTTTATCATTTACTGTAACCTGCCCGTTAGCAATAAGTTTTTGGATATTAGATCGAGATATCTCATTCATAACGCTAGCTAAAAATACATCCAAACGTTCACCTTTCTCACACTCATTAACCTCAAAAAAATTAGTCTTGTCGGTCATTCTACGCCATCCTCTTTATATAAATATGTAATAGTAAAAATTATACAACCCACACCACACACAATCCCTACATCCGCTATGTTAAATATCGGCCAAATACGAAAATCAAAAAAATCAACTACATAGCCTGTTTTTATACGATCAATAACATTCCCCATAGCTCCGCCCACTATTAAACCTGTACCAAACCGCAACAATCTATATTGCTTGGGAATCCTTGGATAAAAATAAATTGCAGCTACGACCATACCAATTGCTATGATTACAAAAAAGATAGTTTGATGTTCAAACAAACCAAAAGCAGCCCCTGGATTCAAAATATATGTAATATGAAAAATATCTTGCATTACAGGTATAGACATGCCTAACACCATATGTGTTTGAATATAAAATTTAGATAATTGATCAATACCGACTATAAATAACGCTAATAATAATGTATACACAAAAATTCGCTCCTATTCTAACTATAACATTCTTAAACAGCCTTTAATATATAATAAACAAATTTTGTACAAAGGTAAAGATTTATACTAAAATAAGTATTTACATATTTGACTAAATTAGTCATTCAACTTTTTCCTCTAAGAATTATAGCATATTTATAAGAAAAGACTTGGCGACCGCCAAGTCTTCAGACGCAAGTAAAAAAGTGCTATATTTTCTGATTTCGCAAAAAGAAAAAAGCCCAGAATTTCTGGACTTTTTTCATATGTTGCTTATTCTCCTGGAGAAATAGCTCCTACTGGACATGTTCCTGCACATGAACCACAATCAATACACTTATCATCAATAACATATTGACCTTCGCCGGCGGAAATTGCTTCTACTGGACAAACAGAAGCGCAAGCTCCACATTCGATACATTCGTTGCTAATTTTATACATGAGTTTCACCTCCTATGTAGTTAACTATTTAATATTATACTATATATTACAAGAAAAAGCACATAAGTACTATCATTTTTTTTTAAAAAGATTGTTTCAAAACATACATTTACGCTGCTTCTTCTGCGTCTTATAACTCAAAGTGCGTATTATAGCTCATCGAGTCTAGACTCGATTACTCTTTATCTGGAAAAATCCGACGTTTTATTTCTCCTCTATAATAATAAGCAATAACACATATACTAACTAATAGTGAAGTAACGGCTATTGTTATACGTAGATTATGTGTAATATTTTGACCTAATATCGAATACATTATTGTTGCAGGTGCTTGGCCAATTGCGGTCGCAATCACAAATTTCCAGAGTGGCATAATTGTTAGTCCTGCACCATAACTCACCACTTTAAATGGTATTATTGGTGTTAATCTGGTAACAAATACAGCTAATAAGCCATATTTATCCAGAAACATATCAGTCATAGTAAGATATTTTATATTTATAAATCGTTCAACAACTAGACGACCATACCATCTTGCCACACCAAAATCCAAAATAGCCCCTAATAATGCTCCGATCCAGGAATACAATGCCCCATACTGCCAGCCAAAAATCCAAGCATTCGTAATTGTAATAACTATTCCTGGCACAATAGGAACTAATGACTGGATAACCATTAAGGCAATACTGACAACACTCGCCCATTCGCCATATGATAAAATAAACTGACGCAATCCCTCAAAATCACGATATCGTAAATAAGTTATTCCAGCATCCAAAAACCCCTGCAAACCAGGTAAATACAAATACGCAATTATAGCAAATATCAATACGCCAATTCTGCAAATATCAATACTTGCAGCCTTGATTGATTTTGCCATCTAGCTACCTCCTAATGTGTCAATACTTTCATAATCAATATACCTAAAATCCTTATTTCCATTATACACTTATTTCTCTATAAATACTGCCACTAAATATAAAACTGAGCTTAAAATTACAGCTCAGTTTTATATTTTACAACTTTCCTTTATTCGGTTGCCGATAATAATGATCACGAATCGCATCAGTATGGTCAACATTACCGTCATCCTCATCACTATTTAGAAACAAATCATTATAATCATGCGCGCCTGGAACATCCTGCGGTGAGTCAGAACTTCCGTAGCGCATCACTTCCTGAAGTGCATCTTCACCATCATAACCAATAGAATTCTCAGGGTCGTCATCTAAGAAAGTACGTTTAAAAGGAGGTGTAAGTAATTGTTCTTCTATGGGACGTCCTGCACGGTTTGAAGCATCTTCATCTCGTTGACAATCAATGCACTCATTCGCCCAAGGAAGAGCTTCAAGCCTTTCTAGGGGTATCTGTTTCTTGCATAAATCGCAATATCCATAAGTGCCATCAGCCATCTTTTTTAAGGCAGACTCTACATCTTCGATTAGTATATGAGCATTATCACGAAGAGCAATATCTTTACTGCGTTCAAATGATTCATTAGCAATATCAGCTGGATGATTATCATAAAAAGACAATTCATCTATAGAATCTCTGAAAGAAAGATCAAGACCTGTGTCTTCTAGGATATCGATCTGCTTAATTAAAGCTTCTTTTTCGTCGTACAATCGCCTTTTAAAATAGTTAATTTGATCAGTCTTCAAACTTCCCACTCCTAATGAATTATCTTTGTCACATCTGCCACTCTGAACCGTTCTTTAGTAAGGTCCGGCCTTTCAGCACTATAGCCTAAACAAATGATTGCTACTGCCCGCAATCTAGGCGGAGCTTCCACGGCCCTCTGCACTTCAACCTCATCAAAAGCACCTACCCAGCATGAATCAATACCAAGTCCATAAGCTGCCAGTATCATATTTTCGGCAGCAATTGCAGTATCCTGAATGCAATATAATTGTGCCCCACGTTCTCCATAGCGCTCATTAGATTTGGCAGGATCAGCTAATATTACAATACTTACAGCCGAGTCATTTATTTGATTTTGCTCAAAACAAGCATCAGCTATTTTGTTTTTAACTTGTTGATTCTTGACCACATAGAAATACCAAGGCTGTAGATTTCCCGCACTTGGCGCCCAGCAGCCAGCTTCTAAAATCCTACTCAATGTGGGTTCCGGTATATCCTGCTGTTTAAAATGACGTACCGCATGACTTTCCCGCATACAATCAAATACATCTTTTGTCATAAATAAACACTCCTTAGTCTTTTAAAATTTTCCATTTTTCATTTCTACAATATGTACTATTTCAGCAATAAAGCCACCAATTCCTGGCAAGTTAAGCAAAATAAGACTGTGTAAAAAATTCAATAATACAGCAAAAACCACCGTAGCCCCAATGGCAATTCCTAAACCTCTGGCAATACCTGCAATAAAATTTATTAAGATAAGTTTAGCCGGACGCTCTAATAGATCCATATACTCAGCAATACGGAATGATTCTAAATGGTGAACCAATTTTTCTAATTGTACATTAATCAACTCATTTTTCATTCTTTACTCCCCAAAACGTTCCTCCTCCTTTTATTATCTCCATAACAATGAAAAAAAACCGGGATAAAATCCCGGTTTTTAAAGATAAATTTACAGAATCAGAAAGTATAACACTTTCTCAATTCTAAGTAAGAGCAACTAAGGCTTCTGCCTGCGCTGAGGCTTGGTCGAAGCCAAGTTTTCTTTATAATTTTTCAACTACGCTAGCACAACGTTGACACAATGTAGTATGTTCGGCAGACTGTCCTACTGTATCGCTGTAAATCCAGCAGCGTTCGCATTTTTCGCCCCCAGCTTGCGATACAATAATAGCCAATGCCATATTGGGAGCTTTTGTGGCGTGTTCTGGTGCTTGATCAACATTTTCAAGAACATTTACATTGGAAACAATTAATATATTAGCCAAGTCTTTACTCATAGCCATTAATTGCGCGAATACCTCTCCATCAGCATAAACAGTAACATTTGCATCTAAAGAATGTCCAATTACTTTATTGCGACGAGCAGTTTCTAATACCTTGGTAATCTCACTACGCATAGCCAGTAGATTATTCCATTTTGCTTCTAGCTGAGCATCAAGGTATTCCGGATGAGCAACTGGCCAATCCGCTAACTGTATACTTTCTGGCATATTTTCCGCTTTAGAAATATGTTGCCACACTTCTTCAGCAGTAAATGTCAGTACAGGTGAAATAATTCTAACCAAAGTATTTAGTATTTCATACATGACAGTTTGCGCTGCACGCCGTTCCACAGAATCAGGTACACCAGTGTACACTCTGTCTTTTAGAATATCCAAATAGATAGAACTTAGGTCTACAGTACAGAAATTGTGCACAGTATGATAAATAAGATGAAACTCATATTCCTCATAAGCTGTAGTCACCTTTTCATGGACTTGCTCTAACCGCATAAGAGCCCAACGATCAATCTCCAATAATTCCTGATAATTAACTTTATCAGTATTGGGATTAAAGTCACTCACACTTCCTAGAATATAGCGGAATGTATTACGTATTTTACGATATACTTCCGACAATTGTTTCAAGATATCATTAGAAATACGAACATCGCCCTGATAATCAGCAGAAGCTACCCATAATCGTAGAATATCTGCGCCATATTTATTGATCACTTCTTGGGGATAAATAACATTACCAATGGATTTAGACATTTTGCGTCCATCACCATCGACCACAAAACCATGGGTCAGTACTGCCTTATAAGGTGCAATCCCCTTTGTTGCTACTGAAGTTAATAGCGAGGACTGGAACCAACCTCGATGCTGGTCACTACCTTCCAAATATAAGTCGGCAGGCCATGTAAGCTCATCATGTTGCTCTAATACAGCAGCATGGCTAGACCCACTATCAAACCAAACATCCATAATATCTGTTTCTTTACGGAAAGTATCATGCCCACAATGGGAACAAATAAAGCCAGCTGGCAATAATTCTGCTGTAGTTTTTGCCCACCAAGCATCTGACCCTTCATTGCGAAATATTTCTTTAACATGATTGATAGTGACATCATTAATGACATGCTCATTACAACTAGAACAATAGAAAATAGGAATAGGTACACCCCATATTCTCTGTCGCGAAATACACCAATCATGACGATCAGCTACCATGTTATGAATACGTTCTTCACCCCAGCTAGGAATCCACTGCACATCTTTAATAGCCTGCAGCGCCTCTTCTCTAAACCCATCTACTGATGCAAACCATTGTTCAGTTGCCCGGTAAATGATAGGGTTTTTACAACGCCAGCAATGAGCATATTGATGTTTTACTTTACCTTTACCAAGCAGCATACCACGCGCTGCGAGTTCCTTAATCACCGGAACATCAGCATCATGTACTAACAGTCCTTGGAAAGCGCCACCTTCAGCAGTAAATCGCCCCGCATGGTCAACTGGATTAATAATCGGCAAACCATATTTCACACCCATATCAAAGTCGTCTGGGCCATGCCCTGGTGCCGTATGCACACAACCCGTACCTTGTTCTAAGGTAACATAATCAGCTAGGATAATCGGTGATTGCCTTTCTATAAAAGGATGGGTAAAAATGACACCAGCAAGATCAGCACCTTTCATGGTTGTGAGTATGGTGTAATCTTCAAGACCATTTGCTTTGGCCACTGCCTCAATCATTTCAACAGCAAAAAGATATACGTTACCCATACTTTCCACCCATGCGTATTCAAATTCAGGGTGAATAGCAATCGCCACATTAGCTGGCATTGTCCAAGGTGTAGTTGTCCATATTACACCATATACTTTGCTAGCATCGACCCCGGTAGGCAATGTACCCTTATCATCTACCAAGGGAAATTTAACATATATAGTATGAGATTTTTTCTCAGCATATTCAATTTCAGCTTCAGCCAGCGCAGTTTCACAAGAAGTACACCAGTACACTGATTTTAACCCTTTGTAAATATGGCCCTTTTTGGCCATTTCGCCAAATACTTCAATTTGTTTGGCTTCATACTCACGATGTAGTGTTACATAAGGGTTATCCCAATTAGCACCAACACCTAAACGTTTAAAATCATCACGTTGGGTATCTACAAATTTTAATGCATACTCTTTACATTCCCGCCGTAACTCTAGGGGGTCAAGTTCATGACGATTAAGTCCCAGTATGTTAACGGCAGCATGCTCAATCGGCAGGCCATGTGTATCCCAACCAGGCACATAGGGAGTATTAAAACCGCGCAAGGATTTATATTTTAGAATAATATCCTTTAAAGTCTTGTTTAAAGCATGACCAATATGAATATTACCATTAGCATAGGGCGGTCCGTCATGTAGTACAAATTTAGGTTTACCAACTTGTGTTGTACGTTTTTCATAAATTTTCTGTTGTTCCCAATATTCCAGTAATTGGGGTTCTCGTTCCGGCAAATTACCACGCATAGGAAATTCTGTTTGTGGCAAATTAAGTGTTTTACTATAATCCAAAATAACACCTCCAAAAAAATAAAACCTCACCATCCCAGAAGGGACGAGAGGTTGTTTCCCGTGATACCACCCTAATGACTTTTTACAGCCACTACTAAACGAAATAACGCTCGTCAAACGGCGAAGCCTACTGAGCTTTCGGTTCGCAGTTCAGGAGTGATCTTCGCCATGAACGTTTTTATTAGGCTCACACTATTCCTAACTCGCTGTAAAATCACATATTCTGGTTACTCTCTCCATCATCACTAGTATAAATATGTATAATATATAACTATTACATTATACATAAAGAACTACACTTCGTCAAATATCAATCCTCGACGACTTCACCCAAGATCTCTAACTGGGCCTGCACTAAGTTACGCACCCGCATACGATATATCTGGTCCTGTTTTTGCAGTCCTTCATACTCGTTAGACATACGCCGAACTTTGTTCGAAGCTTCCTCGATCAATTTTTGAGCTTGAACTTCCGCCTCTTTAATCATTAGTTCAGTTGCTTTCTTTGCATTAAATTTGACTTCTTCAGCAGTTTCTTGAGCAATGATCAATGTATTATGTAATGTATTCTCCATGTGTTGAAAATGCTCCAACTTACTATTAAGTCGATCCAAATTTTCTTTTATTTCAATATTCTCCCGATATAACTGTTCATAATCTTTTATCACTTTATCAAGAAACTCATCAACCTCTTCTTCATTATACCCACGAAAACTTTTTTTAAACTCTTTATTATGGATATCTAATGGCGTTAGCATAATTGCCCCTCCTCATCTACATAAAGCGCTTTAATAAGATACTGATTCTGCCCTTTTTAGTCTGACCTAATAATTCACATACTTCAACACGCCCACGTCCACGCATGGAAATAATATCGCCAATTTTAATGGGCTGAGCACTATTTTTAGCATCCTGCCAATTCACTTTTAATTTGCCTACCCCAATTTCATCAGACATTGTCGTCCGGGAAGTACCAAAACCTGCTGCGGCGATAACATCTAATCTAAGAGAAGCTACCGTCGTCCTGATTTCTTTAATTTTTTCCTCGCGAGGTACAATATCTGACAAATTTAAGCGAGACACAACTACAGGTGCTGGACCAATCGCTTTAAAATCCTGAATAATAAAACCTGTCAATGATGCATCAATAATCATTTGACATCCCTGGCCACACATAATGATATCACCAATAATCTCTCGTCTAATACCCAGTCCCATTAATGCTCCCAGCACATCTCGATGTGTTAGCTGGTAATACCGTTCATCCCACTTTGCTGCCAATACTTCGACATTCAAATCAGGTGTTCCCCGAAATTCATTATTAACAAAAATTGCTTTTACTCGTTCAGCACCACTATAGCCGCCATTCGATAACAATTTCAAATTACCATAATGTGCTCCGATGGTTTCAGCAATACTATAACCATAAGGATCGAGAAATTCGCTCACTTTATATTTACGATTGCGCAAGGCTGTTTCTGCTAACTCTAATAATCTAGCTGCCAAATCCCCATCACCGCTACCCCGGTAATAACGTAAAATTTTCTCTCGTTCACTCATTTGGTTTTTTCCCCATATCTTGCGAACGCTTAGTAGCAGCTTTTACTGCATCCATTAAAGCTACCCGTACACCCCGTTGTTCTAGCACATGAATACCAGCGATGGTTGTACCACCCGGCGATGTTACCATATCTCTGAGTTTTGCTGGATGTTCCTCAGTTTCAAGAACCATTTTAGCAGCCCCAAGCAGTGTCTGAGCTGCCATAATCAATGCATTCTGCCGAGACAACCCTACCCATACACCAGCATCGGATAAAGCATCAATCAATACAAAGGCATAGCCAGGACCACTACCCGAGAGCCCCGTGACTGCATCCATAACGCTTTCTTCCATTTTAATTGCTTTCCCAACAGAGCCAAAAATAGTTAATACTAATTCTCCATTTTGTTCCCCAGCATACTCTCCCAGTGTAATCACCGTCATGCCTTCGCCGACTGCTACAGGAGTATTTGGCATCGCCCTTATAATTGGTACACAGGGCATTCTTTCTTGTAAAACCTTAGTACTAACTCCTGCGACAACAGATACGACCAAAGTTGCTGGTGATACGAATGGGGCAATCACATCTAGCACACTATGTATCACTTGAGGCTTGACAGTTAAAAATAATATATTTACCCCGTTAACTATTTCTTGAAGATTTAAAGTGGTATGAACACCCAACTTTTCTTGCATATAGTCTAGACGCGATTGCGAAATATCACTAATAACAATTTGACTCGAGGCTATTAAACCAGCCTTTACTATACCACCAATAAGTGCTTCAGCTATCGCACCGCTACCTATAAAACCTATTTTTTTACCTTGTAACATAGATCCTCCATATTGTAAGCATTATTTATTCCATGGTAGAAATTCTTTATCTGCCCCTTCCTCATGGGGACTATAAGTAACATCGACATTATTAGGGGCACACAAAAAAATATTATTACCAATTTTCTGAATACTACCACCTAAAGCATAAGTAGTGCCACTAATAAAGTCAATCATTCGTTTAGCAACTTCTTTATCACAATTTTCAAAATTAACCACAACAGGTTTACGATTTTTTAAATGATCGGCTACATGTTGAGCATCATCAAAAGCAAAGGGCTCAACCACCATAACTTTCATTTGTTTTTGCGCAGTAGGTAGATTAACTATATTACTGTTTTTCTTCCCTTTAATTGATTCACCTTCGCCAACTTTATTTTTTTGTTCTTGTTCTTCGTCTACTTCTGCTGGTTCAAGTAAGCCAAGGCCACCCCAAACTTTTTCCATGAATTTCATATTTCCCCATACCTCCTTAATATTGACGCTGACCAAATATCCCTGTACCAATACGTACTAAATTAGAACCCTCTTCGATAGCAACTATATAGTCGTTTGTCATTCCCATCGACAACCATTCCACTTTGGTATTCACTAAGTTAGCATCCCGTAGTTCCATAAACAACTGATACATCTCCCGAAATATCGGTCTAGCAAATTCGGTATTTTCATAAAACGGAGCAACTGTCATCAGTCCGCATAGTCTCACATGCTCTAAATTGCTGATAAACCGCCCCAAAGACATAACCTCTCTGGCAGATATTCCAAACTTAGTATCTTCATTAGCCACATTAATTTGCATAAGAATATCTTGGCGCTTACCAATTTTACCAGCAGCACGATCAATTTCGATAGCCAATCGTTCACTTTCAACAGATTGAATCATATCAAATAATGATACTGCTTGACGAACCTTATTTGTTTGCAAATGTCCAATAAGTTGCCATTCTACGCAGGCATTAAGTCCTTGCGCCTTATCAATGGCTTCTTGAATCCGATTTTCACCGATTGCCATTACTCCTGCAGCAATAGCTTCTCGCACCGCTAATACACTATGATTTTTAGTTACTGCTACAAGCTTAACACTATCCGATATATTTTTTCCTATATAACTTGCTTTATTGGCTGAGATATTAATATTTTCTATAATCTGAGCTAAGTTATCTGCTATAAACATGGTCAACCCTCCATTATATTTATTATTCGCGAACAAACATTAATTTCCTCTTACAGTGTATCCTTAACTTAAAAAATATATTGACATTAGGACATTATACCTAAATTTTTACTTTGATATAGCAAAAAAGTCTTGTAAGCATGCTTTACTTACAAGACAATCACCGCGCCCATCCGACCAGTACAGCCATTCTCGGCTCGATATGAAAAAAATAATTCTTTGTTACATGCAGTACAAACGTTGCTCACTACAATGCTCCTACTTTCGACACCAATTTCCTCCAACTGCAAACGATTAGTTTGCCACAAATCTAAATACCATTTATGCTCATTTGGGCGAACTAACTGCTCCCAATTTTGAAACTGTCCTTTTAGCCTATTGATCACAATATTATCAACTTCATAACAGCACGGTCCGATTGAGGGAGCAATTGCTACAAAACATTGCTGGGGATTAGTCCCAAAATGGCTTTGCATGGTCAATACTGTCTTCTGTGCAATCTTATCCATAGTCCCTTTCCATCCGGCATGAGCAATACCTATTGCTTTTTGTACTGGATCTACAATCAAGACCGGTACGCAATCAGCAAAAAATAACATTAAAGGAATATCAGGAACATTAGTAATAAGTGCATCCGTAGCCTTAATAGCCTCACTATATTTTTTTGCCCCTTTACCAATATGTTCCTTAGTAACGACAAATACCCTATCTGTATGTATTTGTTCAGCAGTGACTATATCGTCTGCCACTACCCCCACGCCTTGGCAAAACAACTGGCGATTGGCAATTACCTGCTTATCTTCATCACCTGTATGTAGTCCCAAATTCAAGGAAGCGAAGGACTGCTTACTAGTCCCACCCAATCGAGTGGATATACCATGCTTTACAGACAATTTATCAAAATGAGTAAATATACCATACCACAAGCCGCCATTGCCATATTTTAACATAAACCGTTCCATGAGTCTATCACTCCTATCATTAACTTTTGCATACTCCACAACGAGTACAGCCTTGCACACATGGGGATGTAAATTTTTCCAATTTAGCCTTTTCTAATTCATAAACTAAATAAGACGAATCCAGACCCATATCCAATTGACTCCATGGCAAGATCTCATTATTTTCATCACGCTTACGATACAAGTAATGTTCTTCAGTAAGCATATTTTCTTTCATCGCCTGTTTGAATCCTTTACTACCACCTCTTTTATGAGCCTCTAATAATACATTAGATAGCCGTCGATCCCCCCTAGAAAATACAGCTTGAATATATGCTTCTTTCGGCGATTCGACTAATATCTCAATATTTTTTCTCTGCCTTAGGTTGGAATTAATAAACTTTAATTTAGATTCTACTACATTCATAGAATGCATAGACATCCATTGAAAAGGAGTAAACGGCTTGGGGATAAATGGGTTAACACTCAAAGTTAGCTTACCTTTACTGCCCAAAAATTCCATATAATTTTTTACATTTTCTGCCAGAGTGATAATTTCTTCAATATCCTTCTGTTCTTCAAAAGGTAAACCGATCATAATATATAAACGGATATGAGGTATTCCTGCATCAATAGCCATCTTGATTGCATCATATAAATGTTCATCAGTTATACTCTTATTTATGATGCGACGAAGCCTTAAACTTGCCGCCTCAGGTGCCAGTGTAATTGTTTTATGCTTACTCAAAGCCAAGGCTTGTACGAGGCCCTCAGTCAATGAATCTGCTCTTAGTGAAGCCACCGACATATACATGCCCTGACTGAGCACTGCTTGACATAATGCATCAATATCAGGATAATCCGAAATAGCTGCTCCCATTAATCCAACTTTATTGCGAACTTCCTTAGCTTTAGCGATAGCGACTTTCAAATTATCTAATGATCGAACTCTAGGATTACGGAAACAATACCCAGCCATACAAAACCGACAATGCCGTCCACACCCTCTTGCCACTTCAATGAGAAACATGTCTCTAAATTCGGTATCAGAAGTTACAATAACAGTTTGTGCTTCATACTTATCCAAGTCAGCAACAAAACGCCGCTTTACTTTCTCCGGTACGCCATCGATATGCTTAATAGTATTGATCGTACCATCATCATTATAGTCTGGTTTATAAAAACAAGGTACATATACACCGTTAATCTGAGCCAATTTAAGCAATATTTCCCGACGGGAAAGCCCCATATCCCGCCCCAGATAATAACTATCTAAAATATCATGTATTACTTCTTCCCCTTCGCCAATGATACAAAGATCCACAAAATCAGCTAATGGTTCAGGATTAAAAGTAGCGCATGGACCCCCTATCATAATTAAAGGATCTGTTTCTGTGCGTTCAGCAGCAAGTAGTGGAACTTTTCCCAAGGATAAAATCTGCAATACGTTAAAATAATCCATCTCAAAGGTTAGTGCAAAGCCAATTAAAGGGAATTCATATAAGGGGCGCTGAGTTTCAATGGTCATAAGAGGTGTATTTGTACGAATATACTCTAGTTCCGTCTTTTTATCCGGTAGAAATAGCCGTTCACAAGCAGTATCGTTTCGGTTATTAATTTGCTGATAAATAATCTGAAATCCTAAATTAGACATACCTACATGATATGTATTGGGATAAACTAAGGCAAAACCTCGCCGCGAGCCAGGAGCAAAAACTTTTGCACCCTGTTCTTGATCCATGATTGTTTGCAATTTTTCTTTTAAATGCCAAGTCAATAATATCACTCCATATACTAGCTTTCTTGAAAGTCTAATTATATTACGTATGTGCCACCCGTTGTTCTAATTCTTCATGTTTAGCATGATTAAAGCGGTCAGCTGTACTTAAGTAACCTGTGATGCGCCTAATCCGCCGGATAGCTGATCCATCACATACCGGACAATGATCATTATCTATAACCCCAATGTAACCACAGCCCTCACAAAAATCTACGGGGAAATTTATTCCTGCATATCCAATATCACTTTCACCCATGTATCGAATAATATCTTCTACAACATCAAGATTATTAATTGGTGGTGCTGTAAATTCAACATAACTGATATGGCCACCATTGGTATATTTATGATAAATAGCTTCAATACCAATCTTATCATGCATACCGATTTGATAATTCACAGGCACATGAAAAGAATTGGTGTAGTATTCTTTATCTGTTACACCTGGAATTAAACCATACTCACTACAATCCATTTTCACAAAACGTCCTGCCAAACCTTCTGCGGGAGTAGCAAGCAAAGTAAAATTAAGCTTATATTTATCTGCAGCTCGATCTGCTTTATTGCGCATAAAAGCGACAATTTCTTCCCCCAATATTTGGGATTCTTCATTTTCACCATGATGGTAACCGGTCAAGGCAACAAGTGTCTCAGCCAAGCCAATAAAGCCGATGGACAGCGTTCCATGTTTTATGACTTCTCCAATAGTATCATTAGGCGCTAACTTATCTGAATCCAAATATAAACCTTGCCCCATTAAAAACGGCATATCCTTCACTTTTAGGTTAGCTTGTACCCCATAACGATGAAATAATTGCTCACAAATCAAATCAACAAGATCGGATAAACTTTGATAAAATTTCATTAAATTACGTTCGGCTTTAATCGCAAGTCTCGGTAAATTAATAGTTGTAAAACTTAAATTGCCCCGCCCTTCAGTTACCTCATCACCACACTTATTCGCCATCACTCTAGTGCAACACCCCATATAGGCAACTTGATCATCATATAACTTATTAAAGGATGAATCCATAAAGCTAAAAGTAGGATTAAGCCGCTGGGAAGCTACACGAATTGCCAACTGAAACAAATCATAATTAGGGTCACCAGAGTTTAGATTAATACCCGCTTTAACCCGAAAAATAATATTAGGGAAAATAGGATTTTCACCACGGCCTAAGCCTTTTTCATACGCCAATAAGAGGTTTTTAGTCACCTTACGCCCTGCAGTGGTAGTATCTGTCCCAATATTAAGACAAGAAAAAGGAACTTGTGCACCTGCTCTACTATGCATTGAATTCAGATTATAGATGAAAGCTTCCATAGCCTGATAAACTTCTGCTTCATTGACTTTTTCCATAAAGGTTGCCATATCCCGATCAAAAAAAGCAAAAGATTGTCCACCATGCATATCATTTTGGGAACTTTGCATAATAATAGCAGCTAATGCAGCAGCCGATGACGGGCGCTTAGGTGGCCGAATATAACCATGCCCATTATTAAAACCATTTTTTAACAATTTCCCTAAAGGGATTTGTATACAAGTTAACGTTTTACCGTAAAAATCCAAATTATGAATATGAATATCCCCTTTGATATGAGCTGTCGCCATATGTTCGGGAATCAATCGATTCAAATAATATGCTTTACTAGCAGCACTCGCTATTTGTAACATTTTTGCCGAAGGTGAATTAGATATATTGGCCTTTTCCCGACTGGCTTCTACCAATATTTCAGCAACTGCATCCATCAGATAAGATTGAGCATCACGCATACGGGTTCGTTTATCTCTGTACAGAATATATGCCTTCGCTGTTTTTGCATGTCCTTTTTCAATAAGTATTTTCTCAACGGCATCTTGTACTTCTTCCACCCCATACATACCACCGCTGTATTCTTGCTTCAATAGTCTTAAAACATCTAATGTTAATTCCATAGCCAGCTGTTTATCTGCCCCACCAACTGCTTTAGCGGCTTTAAAAATGGCCTCAGTTATTTTGTTTTCATCAAATGTAACTTCACGTCCATCTCTTTTTTTAATTTTCATAAACATCAATTCCTCATTTCACATAATTTCAACTTGGTCTATTTTTCATCAATCATTATAATTTTTGCATAAGCTTATATTAATATCTATAATTTGAGATATCCAGAAGTATGGCTCGTTTATTCTATCATACTATTATCAGCAGTTAATAGCTCAAAATACTACATACTATAGTTTATTAATTATTCTACGTCATATGTTGTGCATTTCCTGCTAAAATTAAAAAATAAAACTAAAAGAACTCTAACCGTAAAAGTTAAAGACTTTTAGTCAATCCCCCAAATATGTATTCCCAATTCATCTAATAAATTAATAGCCTCTTTAATTTTAAGGTCTGATGTACAATCGGCAACATTTTTTATGATATTAAGTATTATTTACAACTTCCTTCTATATATACAAGGAAAACCATCCATAAATAAACTGATAAATCATAAAACATCTGACTTTTAGTGTTATTACCAGTTTGATGGGTGGTTAATGCTGAGTAGAAAAAATCGCCCAATAAGAGCAACTTTCCTTTAATGTTCTACATTGATCATCTAGACTAATGTATCTTATATAATTTAACTAAATTTTAAATTTACTAACAGCTTCTCGAAGATCCATCGCCAGATGAGCCAGCGCTTGACTGGATGAGGCGATTTCTTCCATGGATGCCGATTGTTCCTCCGTTGCAGCGGATACTGATTGTGCTTCTCCAGATGCCTTTTTGCTTAGTTCATCGATTTGTTTCACTGATTCAACAATTTGCTGGCTGCCGCTAGCCATCTGCTCTATAGCGACAGATATTTCTTTAGTTTGACAAGATACTCTGGTTACCACATTCGCGATTTCATGGAATATTTTACCAGATTCATTGACAACTTCTGCTCCCAGCTTGACTTCACGAGTGCCATCGTTCATGGCTTCTACGGCTCTGTCAGTATCACCCTGAATTTCGCTAATCAATGTGGCGATTTGTTTGGCGGCATCTTGTGATTGTTCCGCAAGTTTGCGGACTTCTTCCGCGACAACGGCAAATCCTCGTCCTTGTTCTCCTGCCCGGGCAGCCTCAATAGCGGCATTTAAAGCCAGTAAGTTAGTTTGACCAGCAATCCCTGAGATAGTATCTACAATCTGTCCAATTTCTTTAGACCGTTCACCTAATTTGCTCACTACCTGTGCAGAAGTGGAAACAGTCTGTTCAATAGAAGCCATCTGATTTACCGCTTTAGTCACCGACTTATTTCCTTCCTTTGCCTTATCAGCTGCCTGGGCTGTTTGCCCGGCTACTTCATTAGCGTTGGTAGCAACTTGCTGTATACTAAATGACATCTGTTGCACTACCGCAGATGTGTTATCGGCTACACATAATTGTTCCTCTGCACCGTTTGCGACATCAGTAATAGACTCGGCAACTTGATTAGCAGCTTGAGCCGATTGATCGGCGCTAGCAGTTAGTTCCTCCGAAGAGGCTGCCAACTGCTCAGCGGACTCATTAATATGTTTCATCAGTTTACGAAGAGCAGACCGCATGCCTGCTAACGCATCAGCCACTTGACCAATTTCATCTTTTCTAACTACTTTCCGCGGCTTATCTCGAAAATCACCTTCCGCTAATTCTTTACAAAACAATACCATTGCATTTAGGGGAGTTGCTATGATTCTGGTTATGTACCATCCACTCATCCCTAGTATTATAAAAGATATTACCAATATACCTACTGTAATTTGCATAGCTTTTTCGAAGGCTACATGGTTATCAGTATTGGCTTTTTCTGACAAATCGGCGTAATAATCGGAAAGATCGCGTAAATTATCAGTAACTTCAGCGGCTAACGGTTCTACGTTCTTAATATATATTGCGTAGGCTTCTTGATCTTTGTTCTCCATTGATAACTGAATAACTGGTATCCTGGCCTCGCGATACCTTTGTAGAGATGCTTTAGTTTTATCCAGCAGTGCCGTCCCTCGGGAATCTAAATGATGTTTTTCAACTTCCATAAGATTTCTATTAAATTTATCCACTCTATCATCAATCGTCTGTTTTATCTCTTGGCTTTTTTTATCATCAGTTGTGAGCATCAATGCAAGTATTGAGGTATTCACTCTATTAACATATGAACGGTTTTCATTTAAAAGTTTAACCGGTACCAATCGCTCTACGTACATAATATTCATCTCTGCATTTGATTGTTGAAGATAATAATACCCTGTATACCCAATAATACCTGTAGATAGCAATGATATAATAATTAGAATACTTAATTTAAGGCTTACTTTCATATCGTTAAACAAATTCATCTAATTCTCTCCTTTTTTTTTAAGTTTCGACATATTCTATCATTTTCCTTCTTTACCTAAATAGACATATTTTCGTGCAAATATACTTTCTTATTGCATATCCTACGGGTATACCGTATACCTAGACCGCCACCTTTACGATAATTTCCCCTAGACTCCCAGCAATAGTTTCAGGTCATTGACATCACGCTTGGCAAGATCGCAAATGGTATATATAGCACGATTCTCAAATTTCTGCATGGTTGAATAGTCAACATATAATAGTTCACCTACTGGTAATGGCCACGCATTCGTTTCCGAATTATATCTGCAATTTATAGCCCATTCCCAAACATTTTCTCTATCCCACAAACGTCCACCCACGTCTCATCAATTCCGAATAGTTCAATATTATCGGTATAATCTGAGTATATTGCCCGTTGCATAATAGAATCTCCATAATTTTTTAAAGCCATTACCAAGTTCACAATGACCTGATAGTACTTCAATCAACAATGCCAACAATCCCTAAATTGCATAGCTCAATAACCATGAGTAAATACTACAGTCAGGAGGTGATTATATGACGCAGCAACAATCCAATGACTCGCAACAACAACAACAAAGAAGAAGTGCAGAAGAAAAAAAACAGGATATACAAAACGCTGAATATATCGCTCGCGTAGGTCAACCAAATCACCCAAATACTTAAATTCAAGCCACTACCATGTCGCAATGACCTGATAGTGGCTTTTGTGGATGAATTAAATACATAAATATTGAAAAGAAATATATGAGAAAGCTAACAGTAACATTATTATTAGTTTGTTGTCTCACTATGACGATCAGTGGAATAGCATTCGCTAGTCCAGATAATACTCCAGCGATTACTCAGACAGAGAAAAAGCATAAGAGTTTTGGAGTCAAAAATGGGACTTTATTATCTATCATTAATAAGCTTTTCATCACTTCCCCCCAATAAAAAATAAAAACCATCAGATACTTGTCTGCTGGAAAAATTTAAATTTTTCTATTCTAATTTTCCATAATGAAGCATATATTTTATAAGGGCAGAATTCGGCATCTGCCCTTATCCGAATATGGGAGGTGATTCCTAATGCGTATTGAGACGAAGCATTTTACACTAATCGTCTCAGATTGGATACTTCTAATCCTGCTACGCATTATCACTGAATTATTCACTTAGTTGCTCCCATTATTCCACTCTGAGCGTCCTTGTTCGCGCAAGGGCGCTCAATGCTTTATTTTATTCTTTCTCTATTTAATTTAGAACTTTTTTACCTCCGCTCATAATAAAAAATATAGCCCATCAACGCTTACTGAAGTTGAATTTTTAATAAATTTATGAGGATCTCAGATTAATATTCTGATGAACAATAGGGGCATCCTTGACTTAGTAAGAGTTTCGCACCAGAATCGTAATTAGTATGATACATATTAATTCACCCTAATTCATCTTTAATATTTTAAATTTAAAAGATAACTATAATAATGCAGTCTAATCTTTTCCTCACCTTTTTGTTCATACGAGCATCTTACTTTAATCCATTAAGCTCATTTCCTAGTATGCAACTTTTTCATTTATTTTTGGCATCCTATATTATGAAGGAGATGTTGTAATGGTTGAAAACAGAGATTTGAAAGCAACTCCCGGCATACCTGATGAAAATAGAGTTGTCGGAGAAATCCCAATGAAGAAAGCCGAGTACTATGGTTATTTTGATCCAGAACCTAGTACAAAAGAAATTATCCATCAGATCGAGATCGCTGTTAATGATTCTGCAACTAAGAAAAAAGCGAAAGGTAAATCCAATTGCCCCCCCCCCACACAGTCTAGCATTTAAGATCAAGATAAGGATCGGTTCTGATACGAAATTATCACAAAGTTAAAAATCGCCCGATATTTCACAGGACTATCAGACTGCGATAACCATATTTAGATTAAAGGACTCAATCTCAAAAAGGGCAGATTGAAATTTTTCGATCTGCCCTTTTCTAATCATATGCAAAATTTGAAGCGATGTTATAATTTTACCCTAATTTTGAAAATAGAAGTGAGATCTGTCACATTTTATATGAAAACATTTCCATCCCAAGATTGTACTGTTTTATGTCCACTCTAACGTTTTGCCCCAGTTTAATTCACTAAGGGTATCATTTTCTTTTATCCAACCACACAAATATACGAAACCTTCTATAATTTCGTGTATTTATGTATTTTTTCGTGTAATAATTATAGTACATTTGCATGAATCCTCTCTACTCCCCAACACCCCTAATGAGAAAAATCGCTCAGACCAAAGTTTAAGTAAACATAAAACACACATATAAAATCACCCTAAAACCCACAAAGCCTTTGAAATTAGGCTACCGTCGCTGTATAAACGCCACACACTCCGCATGTATTGCGATAGGCAATTTATACCATTAATGCACCTTTTCCTTCTAAGAAAATCTTGTAAAGACCTAGCTTTATATCTGCAAAAGCCTAGCGATATTTCCACCTAAGACCTGCTCTAAAACAAATGAGTCTTTTACCATCTGCTCTATGATCATTTTGGCTGTTAGCGGCAAAGAATAGGGCGCATCCGAACTAAAAAAGGCTCTCTCAGGATATTCATTAATTGCAAAAGAAGGAGCTATCGTAGTAGGGGTTGCGGATAAGTCCAAATATGCGTTTGGTATATCTCTAATTGCTTTCAACGTATCTAGCCAGTGCATCCCGCCAAGATGTCCTATTATCGTCGGAACCGTAGGATACCGCTTTGCTAAAATCAATAGTTCCTTAATATCTTTAAAATTTAATGGAATAAAGGTATGCACCCACAAAGGTAAATTCCCCAATTCCCTTGAAGCGCTAAACACTGCTTCAAGCTCAGGTACCTTTCCTGAACCTGGGGTTAATTCCCCTATCCCCCGAAAACCATTGGCTATAATATATTTCTCTATCCAAGTTAGATTTTCATCATAAGATAAACCGAATGGAATAGAACCAAAACCAATATATTTTTCAGGGTGTGCTTTAACGACTTGAGCAAGTTCCTCAATCGCATGGACTCTTTCATCTATTGGATTTTTTACTCCGTTCAGAATCTCATATAATTTATTCAATTCTTCTTCGAAGGTCTCGATGGTGGTGGTGGTTTCTGGATGTATTGTGGAAGTAAAAAGAATAGTGCGATCAATCTTAGCTTCTGCCATCATTTCTAGTTGCCGCTCTGCTGGAAGTATAACATGGGCGTGACTATCAATAATCATAACAAATTCCCCCTCATTTCCTGTCTTACTATCAACGCCAGATACCTATTGTTTATTCACTCTCGATAATTCTCTCTTGTAGTCGCAATTGAATAGTACGTAGTATTTCCAATTGCTCATTTACTTGATCTAATTTAGCTTTATATAGCTTATGCACTTCCTTGCATAAAGGTCGGTCATTTTCTGGCGAAATCGGACAATCAATGATTTGTGCAATGTTTTCCGTCGTAAGTCCTAAGCTGAGATATAATTGAATTGTTTTTCTCTTCCAATTGCGTTATCATCATAGTCGCGATAGCCATTTGCTAAACGTCTAGCATAAACTAGCCCTTTCGATTCATAATGCCTTATCGACCGTATACTCGCACCTGTTCGATCCGATAACTCTCTAATCAACACTCCAATAACCTCTTTCTGACGTCTATAATTACATTATAAAATATGACATCTATGTTATAGTCAAGCACATTATATATAGTAAATCATATTATTTTGCCTATTATCTCTCCTACCTATGCTTAGGCTTACGTTTTCCCTGTCTACCCCAAGGCTGGATAATGGCGGATAGCTAAGCCTTACCATACAAGAATCCCACCCGTTATACATGAATGTACTTAATGACGCACCGAGTCGTGACCTTGAAAATTCACTTATTGTATTACAACATACTCCATTTTAAACACGCACTCAAATCTTAAACTTGTCTATAGCTAATTGCAATTCTTCTGCCATTCTGGACAACGCCTGACTGGAAGATGCGATTTCTTCCATGGATGCAGACTGTTCTTCGGTAGCTGCCGATACAGTCTGTGTTTGCCCCACTGTACTCTTACTGACTGTAGCTATCTCTTGAACAGATGAAACAATCTGCTGACTTCCACCAGCCATTTGCTGAACAGTTGCAGAAATATCCTCTACTTGCGAAGACACCGTATTAACAAGTTCTACTATTTCCACAAAAGTCTTTCCGGCAGCGTTTACAACTTCCGTCCCCATCTTTACGTCTTGTACACCAGTATCCATAGCCACTACCGCTTTCTCGGTATCATTTCTGATTTCGCCAATAAGTGACGATATCTTCTTCGCCGCTTCCTGAGACTGTTCAGCTAATTTGCGCACTTCCTCAGCTACCACAGCAAAACCTCTTCCCTGCTCCCCAGCTCGCGCTGCTTCAATTGCTGCATTGAGAGCCAATAAGTTGGTTTGCCCGGCTATACCGGAAATAGCCTCAACAATTTGGCCGATTTCCTGGGAACGTTCATTTAATTTGCCAACCGCACTAGCTACAATTAATGAAGATTGTTCAATTGCTACCATTTGACTAACGGCCTGACTTACAATCTCACTACCATATTTTGCCGTTTTAAAAGTTTTGTCTGATACACCAGCCACTGTATTGGCATTGGCCGCAGCTTGCTGCATTCCTGCTGACATTTGCTGAACCGCAACTGATGCTCCATTGGCGGCAGTCATTTGCACATCAGCTCCCCTCGCCACTTCTACTATCGACATTGCAACCTGATTGGCAGCCTGAGCAGATTGTTCCGCACTGGCTGTAAGTTGCTCTGAAGATGCCGCCAAGTTTTGTGCAGACGCAGCGATCTTCTTAAGAATATCGTTTAAGCTACTCAACATTTTATCCATTGCTCGCGCCAAATCGCCGACTTCATCCTTAGTCCGCAAAAACTGCTCAGGAACTTTAAAACTAAAATCACCTTCGGCCATCTTATCTAAATCGCCAACTGCTAACTTAAGTGGTATAGTCACTGACCTGGTAATGATAACCGACGTGCCAATGCCAATGACAAAAGCAATCACTGTCATTATCAGCAACGTCTTATTCGCCTTGTTCCCAGCATTTTGCGCCATATCAAAACTATCGTTAATTTGCTTTTCCCTGAACTTAAGGTATTCGTCTAATTTTTTACGGGTCTCAGCGGCTGCTGGAGCCAATTCATTACTCATTACCACAATCGCTTCGTCCACTTTTCCAGCTCTTCTAAGTGGTACTATTTTTTCTATTACAATTTTTTGATATTTATCATCCATTTCCTTTGCCTCTTGTGCAAATTGTTTCCCCTTCGCACTTATTGCCTTGTCTATTAGCTCCTTGATAATTACATCATCCTCTTTGTCTAAATTATTGTAATCATCTAAAAATGAATCTTTTCCAGTAAGAATAAATCCACGTATAGCAGCCACTTTTAACCCGTTGTTTTTCACTAAACCATTGGTCTTTTGCAGTAATACCAAACCTTTTTCCTGTAAATCATCACTGGTATTATTCATTTCATTAATTAAATACACACCAATACCACTGGAAATAATCATAACTACTAACACAATTAGAAATCCCGCTGTGATTTTAGCACCAATTTTCATTTAAACTCCTCCTTGATATACTTTCTTCATCCCTATAAATTAAATATACTGCTAAAATACAACATGTATTGACAAAATTCCTTCTTTTCAGAAAATTCCCTTACTTAATTCAGCTTGTGCGAAATAAATATCCAATACTTTAAAGGACATATATCGTGATAACGAACATACTGGAAGCATAAAGTGACAAAAGCACATATGTAATAGATCTAGTGGAACCAGCAACGAACGGTATGTAATTTCTTCCTGCCCCCTCATTCTACAAGTATGAGTCTCTTCAGGCGGCATACCAAAAACATATCTCCTTTGTAGCTCTAATAGTTTTAAAAAATTCATTTTTCATTTCTAGTCGCTTGATCCGCATATTCAAATAATATTCTTTAGTCATTAGTCGTACCCTAGCTCTACTGGTAGAGGTCTTACCTCGTCATTCGTCTAATCCAGACTCACCGCTGAATCGATAATCCTTGACCCAATGTCTTATCATATCAACCCCCCCCTAAAGTAGCTTTTAAGACTATTATCTAGCCATGTCTACTTTAGAGGGTGTACTCATTTCTTCAACCTGTCTCTTATATAATCATATGCGTGGCTTCAATTCCACAAATTACTTTCATAGCAGTTTCAAAACTTTCACTCCCTAGCATTGGCTTGACCTTTCATTTAATAAACCAATGATCTTGTCCAATAATATAGTCTAAGTATTTTACTTTTCAGTACCATTATCTTTACCTCAAATTTTAGTTTTGTATAAGATTATATCATTGTTTTATATTGTATATTTCCTGTTGAAATTAAGAAATAAAACTAAAAGATCTCTAACCTTAAAAAGTTAAAGACCTTTAGTCAATCCCCAAAATATGTACTTCTAATTCATCTATTAGATGAATTATTGTGTCTGCTTTTAGATCATCACAAAGTATACCTCTTTCTAGTTCCAGGAAAAGTCAACTAAGATTTGGCGTAAGCAAGTTGTTTTTATTTATCCAATTGTTTTAGATCAGCAAAAGTTGTTGTCTCTACCAGAATAACATCAAAGCCAATTTTGCTAATTTTTTCCCACGGAATTATAACATCTTCATTACGCCCAAACAACCCAAGAAATCTACCATTTCCAGGTACTACAATTGAAGTCAATTTACCGCTTTCAACATCAATTTCAATATCAGTTATAGCCCCTAATCTTTTACCATCAATAATATTAATAACCTCTTTAACCTTAAGATCTGAAGTTTTCAACATTTCCCTTACCTCCTAGCTACTCTGCTTGTTCCATATATTATATGAAGGTAGGTCATAAATGTGTCAACTAATAATTTTTTTAGTTTTTACTTTGTCTCCATAGTTCAGCAATCTTGGATTTAAATTCAACCTTTATATCCTGCTGTCCGCTGTTTTCTCCAGGGCCTTTTGCCGGTATTGCAGCCACATTTGTAAGATCAACGAAACAAAGGGGGGGAAATAATACGCACCACCAATTACTCCCTTCAGCACTTCCTATTAATACACGTAGCGCCTCATATTTACCAGCTGGCAGTACCAAACTACCATATGATTTTATCGGAAAGTCAAACATTCCAATCTGTACCTCTACTGGATAATCAGCACCATTCATAACCACTACTTGTTTGGCTATATCAATAAGCTTATCCTTCTGCTCTAAAACAATCTGCTTAGCTGCCGCTTTCGTGGTAACATGTTCTAAATAAGGCGCTAAATAATCGATCATGGCATCGCGAACTTTTAGTTTTAACTGTTGATCTTCCACCCTATCACTATTAGCCAATACATGTAACCGAATCAAATCTTCATTTCCACATGAAACAGGTAAATTTTCTTGACCTTGATAGATCAAAAAAGACCAACCAACAATAATAAATAATACGATACCTAACAAACCACATTCCCATAATAACTTTCTCCTCATCCCATCTTCCCCTTAACTATATATATTTACGCATATGCCCTAAGGCGGCTTTTTCTAAGCGAGAAACTTGTGCCTGGGATATACCTATTTCATCAGCTACTTCCATTTGTGTTTTCCCTTCAAAAAACCGTAAATTAAGTATATGTTTTTCTCGATCATTTAATCTATACAAAGCATCTTTAATTGCTACACCTTCTAACCAATTAAAATCTAAATGTTTATTATCACTTATTTGGTCCATAACAAAAATCGGATCTCCACCATCATGATAAATAGGTTCAAATAAGGATATTGGTTCTTGAATGGCATCAAGGGCAAATACTATTTCCTCACGTTGCATTTTAAGTTCATTAGCGATTTCAGCAATTGAAGGCTCACGCGAGTGTCTGCAAACAAGGGAATCCCGAACCTGCAAAGCTTTATAGGCAATATCACGCATAGACCGACTCACTCTAATAGGATTGTTATCTCTTAAATACCGCCGTATCTCACCAATGATCATAGGCACAGCATACGTGGAAAATTTAACATTTTGTGAAAGATCAAAATTATCTATAGCTTTCATGAGCCCAATACAACCAACCTGGAATAAATCATCTACATATTCACCACGATTATTAAATCTTTGAATTACGCTAAGAACCAACCGCAAATTCCCATATATTAATTGTTCCCGAACTGATAATTCACCATTTTGCAATACCACAAATAATTCACGCATTTTAATAGCGGAAAGCACCGGGAGTTTTGCTGTATTTACACCACAAATTTCTACCTTATTTATAATCATTTTAATTCCTCCCATTAGTTTCCATAATATTAAAAGACTATTACCGTACATGAGCATTATTACCACGGTTAGCAAATTTTATTCATAATAACCACAAATCAAGTAGCATGTTGAAGCGTTAAGGATATGGACCTAATGCGAACTATGAGAAGCACTATCCACTGTAGACACATTAGTTCTGATAAGAAAAGCCTTAGTCGTTCTTGCTTGAAATCAATAAAATATACTTTGTACTTTCATAAAAAAAGACTCGGTTTTAGCCAAGTCTTAAAAATATTACTCAATCCATACAAGTGATCGCTTTACACAATCTCGTAATAATCCTTTTATAAAAACGAATAAGGCAAAACAGGAAACTAATTATTTACCTGTTTATAAGAATATTTTGTAATTTAGATTTTTGTTAAATCATATTTTCCTTTTCCCATTTCCCTTCCTTTAATTAATAAGCTCCTTCTAACTTTCATATATTTACCATTATAAATATTCAGTTATATAAATTCTGTCTTAATCTCGATTATTCATGTAAATTCCAAAATTCGCCGCAACACCAATAGCATCAAGTGTTAAACGGTCTATAACATTTGAACTTACCGCGGTTATGTGGACACGATGAACTCGTGATACAATAAAATCATGGGGGTGTCCAAGATGAGAACATTTGATAAAGAATATAAAGCGATGGCGGTTAAACGTGCAAAAGAAAGCGATA
>Ga0316613_10000150_pt1 | contig 84807 bp, 76 predicted proteins | sample OWC_soil_day10_C_2_FD_207647 | JGI IMG/M metagenome (GOLD analysis project Ga0316613, IMG submission 207647) | Wetland soil microbial communities from Old Woman Creek delta, Ohio, United States - OWC_soil_day10_CT_b | ecosystem: Environmental > Terrestrial > Soil > Wetlands | place: USA: Ohio...
GGCAGCGACATTGACAGATACGCGGAGACTGCCTGCGGATTGGTAAGGCGGTACAATACCAATCCGTCGAACCGATAGCATCGAAGGTGACGAGCGATAAGATCTGGTCATAAAACAGCCCATGGTGGACTGTTTCGCAAAGAAACGGTCAGTGATAATGCTACTTCCGCCCAGCCACAGACATCGCAATGGGGCGGCCCGGTGAGAACCACGGGGAGGTGAGATTCCTATGAGGTCTGCTGACCACAGACTGTTTATGCTGTTGCCTAAGCTTCGGGGAGTAGTGTCGAATAGAAGCATCTAAATGAAGAACAAGCAGATTGTTTTATCTTAGAAACTACGCGGCAGGACAATTCTGCCCTGCCGTGTCCTTGTAAGATTAAGCACCAATAAGGAGGGAAAAGTAAATGAATAATCAGCAACTGAGTGAATTCCTGGAAAAGGAATTAATTATTGGTTATTTTAACGGCTGTGATGGGACTCGGCAGACATTCTATTTTGAGAAGTCCTCAGCAAATATTGCAAATTTTATCATGCTGCATCAGGAAAATACAGATCATATTATTTTAACTGATTAGGCAGATCGTTTCATTCTGGATACCTTTGGTGAATTCATCAACCGCTGTCCGGATCAGACCTTTCTACAGGAGGTTCTAAAGGAATTGGTGCCTATGCAGACAGGAGAAAAGAACCCGATTGAAATCGAGGAAGCAAGCGAAAAAGAATATCATAGGCTTTTATTGGAAGAAGATCAGAGAATAACAGAAATGGAGATACGGATGCTGTAGTTTTATCTGATTTACTAATGGATAGGAGGGATTAATTATGGATAGACCGCTGAGTGCATGGTTATATTGCAGGATTGATGCACCAGAAGATGTGTATGGTGTACTGAAAAAGCAGAAAAAAGAGCTTTATGATTATGCGGATCAGAAGGGATTCACGGTGGCGGGTACCGCTGAGGATTTGTCAGATGGTCTTACGTTTGACCGGCCGGGCTGGAAGAACTTTATGGAGGCTGTCACGGCGGGAACAGTGGATGTGCTTCTCGTTTACAGCCTTTCCTGCATAGGCAGGGATATTTGCCGGACAATGGCTTGTCTGGAGCAGCTCAGGCAGAGCGGTGTGGCGGTTTATTCCCCGCTGGAGGGGGCACTGTCATTTTCGCTCCAGAAAACAATGCAGGATGTGATTTCACATTTCGGTTTTCAGCAGAGGTCAGAGGGGGATATGTAATGGAAAGAGAAAAGATTGCCAGAGAAATGCAGTATAAACTGGCTGTGAAGCTGTTGGAGGTTATGATCAGCAGCGGCTTTTTACTGCCAGAGGAATATGAAAAAATCGATGTACTGAACAGGGAGACATTTTCACCGGAATTGGCTGAAGTATATTCATAATAACACTAGCTATCTTCAAGAAGGTGTGGTAATGTGTGATGCTGACAGGGGGAAAACTTCGAAGAAAGGTGAAAAGAATGGATAAGAAAGCAGTTAAAAAAGTAATAAAAATTGAGCCTGTCAGCACCGTTAAAAGCGTGGAGAGGCCTACAGCTAAGCGAGTATGTGCTTATTGCCGGGTCAGCACAGGATCAGCGGAGCAAAACAGCTCCTTTGAAGCTCAAGTGAAGTATTATACCCGCCTGATTGAAGAGAAGGTCAACTGGATATGTGCCGGCATTTATGCAGACCAGGTGCGAAGCGGCACGAAAACAGCGGATGGGACCAATCTCAGCGTATGCTGCAGGATTGCAGGTTGGGAAAAATCGATTTGATTCTAACCAAATCCGTCACCCGATTCGCCAGAAATACAGTAGACAGCATCAAGGTCATACGGGAGCTTAAAAAATTAGGTGTCGAGATCTACTTTGAAAAAGAGCGGGTAAGCACCTTATCTGAAAAAAGTGAACAGCTCCGGACCATCCTTAGCTCCATAGCGCAGGCTGAGTCCGAGAACATATCCACCAACAGTCGCTGGTCTATCCGTTATCGCTTCCAAAATGGAACCTTTACATCGGCAGTCCGGCCTATGGATATGAAAAGGATGAAAAAGGTGAATTAATGATTCAACCGCAAGATCATCTTTTCCATTAGTTTCTTATGTGCCAGAATGAATCCGTTTCTGTCATATCGTAAGATTTTAACAGAATCTTTTTTCTTATTGCAGAAGACAAATATACAGGCTTCTGCAAAAGGAACCATTCTGAACTGGAGCTGCACCATGGATACAAGGCTGCTGATCTGTTTACGAAAGTCGGTAGGACCAATCGCAAGATAGATATGACTGGCATCAGCAGTAAAACGATTCAGCATTCACTCACCAGCATTTGCATCAGTTCTGCCAAGAATGGAATGTGATGTGCGTCATTTACAACAATTGAAAAGTCCAATTCCTTTTACACCAGTCCTCAACCTTTAAGCCACTGGCTGATCTGTCAGCAAAGCAATCCTTCCACAGGATGACATCGTTAGTTTTTATTATGATTTTCCACCAATAATCTTATTAATAGAAGAATACCATTTTTATAGAGTAGATGGAATGACGCTTTGTTTTGGAGCACTTACGCTCGGAAGAGACAGCAGTATTACGGAAAGCATTGAATTTTGTGACAACAGGCTCGCTCGTTTTGTGGCTATGAAAGGAAAGTGTGAAATCTCAAAGCAACAGCTTAGATTTGATGATGTTGCGTGTCATAGATTCATTCCATAGGAACAGGGTGGAACAGATGAATATAAAAATCTGCGAATTATCCATAAGGAAGTAGAACGTGTGCAATGAAAGTTGCTTGCACGGTGTGGGTTGGGGCGAAAGGCGTTAAAGCGCCTGACATATCGACATTATTTATCTGTGAAACGGTTAGTAAACAAGTGAATTATGGATATCGAAAAAAAGTTATGTATTTGATATTAATAATATATATAAATGAAAGGAAGTGTAGACAATGAGAATTGCAGTAATTGGTGCAAATGGAAATTTGGGAAGAAGAGTTACAAAGCAGGCTTTGGATAGAGGTATAGAAGTTACGGGATTTATATATGATGGGGAATCACCGGATAGTCGTGCAAAAATTATTAAGCAGAGTCTCTTTGAGATGAACAAAGAGTCAATGAAAGATTGCGATGCTGTTATTAGTGCTTACGGAAGTGGATTTCATGCAGACCCAACATTAAATTTAAATGCATTTAGAAAATACATAGAACTATGTGAAGATTCGAATGTACATTTGATTGCAATTGGTGGGGCAGGGAGTCTTTATACGGATGAGTCACATACTTTGTTTTGTTATGAGGTTCCTGACTATTCAAAAACATTAAAAGAAATTTCAAAAAATATTAAGTTAGGAATTGATGAATTAAAGAAAACTACAAATTTTAATTGGACAGCTGTATGTCCATCTCAATTTTTTGATCCGGAAGGAAATTTTTCTGGTTTTTATCAAATAGGAGTGGAAGGACATCTAATCTTTAATGAGAAGGGTAGAAGTTATGTGACATATGATGATTTAGCAAAGGCAATGATTGACATTGCAGAAAAGAAATTATATGTAAAACAGCAGGTTACTATTGTTACAAAGGAGTAGAAAAATGTCAATAATAGATAAATTAAAAAAACAAAGCAAGAAGAAACATCCCTTATTGAGCCAGAAAAAATGACAATTTATTTGCCAATCATTGGAGAAGTTATTTCTTTATCTCAAATTAAAGATGGTGATTTTTTCAGAAGAGATTCTTGGAAAAGGGTGTGGAATACAACCAGCGGAAGATAAAGTGTATGCCCCATTTAATGGTAAAATATTGCAGATTGCAGAAACAAAGCATGCAATCGGAATAGTAAGTGAAGATGGAATAGAAATATTAATCCATATTGGTATAGATACGGTTGAAATGAATGGAAAAGGATTTAATCTATTAGTTTAAGAAGGGGATAAGGTTCGATGTGGACAACTTCTTATGACTTTTTCTATACCTGAAATCAAGAAAAAAGGTTTTAATTAACGACTGCTGCTGTTATTACAAACACAGATGAATATAGTGATATAGAAATTTTAGCAAAGGGTAATAATGTGAAATTAGAAAAGTTGATGCTAGTAAAAAATAAGACTTATAATCAATTCGTATATTTTAATCAATAAATAACTATTTTCGTTAGGGACAACAGGTAATTATATATAAATAATAATTTTAGTAAGAGGAGAATATATGGGAAAATGTAAAATCACAGTGCTAAAAACATGCTTAATGAAAGAAATAGCACAGAAAATGGGAAAAAAATCTGGATTTAGTGAATGCCCTGTATTTAAAGAAAATCAAACATTTATAACTAAAGAACCTTTTGGAACGGCTATGCCAGAAAACTTTTGTCATGTTGCATGGCTATCCCTGGAAACACCTGTAAATGTATTGGCAGGTGGAGGAAAATATCTTGGATTAGAAGAAAAAACGGTTGTTTCATGCATGGATGGATTGCGGCCAGTACTTTTTTTAGTGGAACCCTTAGATGAATGAAACCTATTATTTGACAATAATTTTAATGTTTAATTAGGCTGGATTATTATTTCTGTAATAAGTAACTTAAAGTTTATTATTATTTATTAATGAAGCTGGGGTCAAAATAGTGTAATACTAATTTTTACATTATATATTTTGCGTTTTATGCATTATATAATGGAAATTGCAACATGGTACTTACACTCCATTATATAATACATATAAGTTTTGTGAAGGAGGTCGGTAAAATGGTGATAGATTTTACAAATAAAGTTGTCTTGGTCACTGGAGGAGCTGGAGGAATAGGAAGAGCGTGTGTAAAAGCTTTATTAGAATCGAATGCGAAAGTTGCCATTATAGATGTATCAGATAAATTGTTAGAAGAGGCTGCAAAAGATTTAAATGATTTAGGAAAATTAAAATGTTATAAATCAGATATTACAAACCTTGAGGAATTTGAACAAGTTATTGAAACAGTTCGGAAAGATCTAGGTGAAATTGAAATATTAATACAAACGGCGGGACTCTTAAGAGGTAAAAAAGCTTTAGAGATAACCAGTACAGATTGGGATCAAATGCTCAATATTAATACAAAAGGTATGTTTTTTGTAATGCAGCAAGTTGTAAATCAATCTATGAAGAATAACGGAGGGGCGATCGTTAATTTTTCTTCTATGGCAGGAATTAGAGGAATGAGGCCTTCTATGGCATCAGCTCATTACAGTGCAAGTAAAGGTGCCATTGTAGCAATGTCAATGCAGGCTGCAACGGAATGGGCTGAGTATGGTATTCGATGTAATATTGTTGCACCTGGTGGGGTATTGACGAAAGCAATGTCGGAAATCGAAATTAGTGACAATTCAATGGAGATTATACCTCTTCGTAAATTATCAAAACCAGAAGATATTGCAAATAGTGTTTTATTTTTGGTAAGCGATAAAGCAGCGATGATTACTGGTCAAACCTTAATAATTGACGGGGGAAGTTCTGTTGTTGGCTATTAAATTAATATTTAACTATTTGCTGATTGATGGAAATAGTATATAAAAACAGGTTGTGGAGATTATGATAAAGAGTGTCCATTCCTGTTTTTTTTATCTTTTCTGTAATCGTTAGGGGAACATGAATTTTTTTGTTTAAACTTTTTATAAAAAAAATTGATATTTTCGTATCCAACTAAATGAGCAATTTCAGAAACACTAAGATTAGAAGAAATTAGTAATTGCTCAGAAACAGATAACTTTTTTTGTTGAACTAGTTCAAGGTAAGTAAAACCAGTGTGTTTTTTTAATAAATTAGACAAATAATTTGCATTTAAATTAAAAAATGAAGCAGTTTGAGTAAGAGAACAGATTTGATAATTTTCTTCAATATATCTAAGAATAGGTAATATTTGTGTACTTTCTAATGGATTGATTTTGTTGGTGTAATTATTTTTATAGACGATTACTAATTCACACATAATAAGTGATAATAGATTTTCCATAATATCTTGCGTGACAATAGAAGGACTATACCATTCACATAATAAGTTAGAAAGATAATAATGAAGATTCTCATTTTTTTCAGATTGAAAGAAAAGAAAGGTATCTTGACGTATGGAATCGGTAAGTGAATTAATGAAAAAACGTGTTAAGATGCTATCACATGAAAAATGATTTAAAAAATTAGAGATCAAATAATCTGTATTAATATTGATATTAAGTAGTATATCGTCAATTCCTAGAGGAAGGATTTTATGAATGGTATTACTATTTAAAAACAGAATTTGACCTTTCGTTAATATATATTCTTTATTATTGATAATTTGATGACAGTTACCTGAATACATATAATTTATTTCAATACCATCATGACAATGGGAAGGAAAATCTTGGAATCGAGAATGTTTTTTTATACTAAAAAGTGGACCAGATTTAAATACAACAGTATCTTTAATTGGAATATATAATACATCTGCTTTATCTATTTTGCGTGTTGAAAAAGGGATATCGGAAAAGTCTTGTATATTATTTTTGTATTTCATTTCATTTGCAGTAAGTTGCAGTAGCCTTTTGTGTAACATTTTTGTATTCATAAATACTCCTATTCTAATTTATCATATTAGTTTTTCTAGTAGTATAGCAATAGAGTTATGAGTAGTCAAATAAATATGTGATTCGGTCAGTGAATTCGTATTAAGTGGATATAGTGAGAGTAAGAAGTATATAGTATAGTTAAGATACAAACAAACTATTTTCGCAGTATGTAGAAAAATGAATAGAACAAGGAGAAGAGAAAATGGCTAAGAATTATGATAAGATGGCAGAAGATATTGTCTCTAGAATAGGTGGTTCAGACAATATTGAAAAAGTCATGCATTGCATGACACGTTTGAGAACGATTATTAAAGATGAAGAAAAAGTTGATATGGAAATGCTCAAACAAGTAGAAGGAGTCATTGATGTTATAGTTGCAGGAGGACAATATCAAGTTGTAATTGGGACATCAGTTTCTAAAGTCTATGATGTTATAGTAAAAAAAATTTCTATTGAACAACAAACAGACAGTGAAGTAAATGATCAGAAAAAAAACTTGTTTAGTATGTTAATTGACACGATATCAGGTGTTTTTCTTCCAATTATACCAGCATTGGGTGCAGTTGGAATTCTAAAAGGAGTTTTAGTTGGTTTATCTACGTTAGGAGTTATGTCAACTAAAAGTGACACGTATGTAATACTTTATGCGTTAGCAAGTGCCTTTTTTTACTTTTTACCAATAGCGTTAACAATATCATCTGCTGAAAAGTTTAAGGTTAATAAGTTTATTGCTCTTGTAGTAGTAACAGCAATGATTTATCCGGATATAATTCCGGAAATAGGGGAAAATATAATTTACCATATTTTTGGATTTGTACCGCTTAAAATGATTGACTATACAAGTACAGTAATACCACCAATCGTCGTAGTATGGATGATATCAAAAATTTACAAGTTGTTCAAAAAAGTTATACCAGAAGTATTAGATATGATTCTTACTCCGTTATGTACAGTATTAGTAGCTTTTCCATTAGCCCTGTTAATTGTAGGTCCAGCCACTTATTATACTGGTGTATGGATGGCTCAGGCATATCAATGGGTATTTAATCTGGCTCCAATTGTTGCTTGTGGCATTTTAGGACTAATTTGGCCAGTAGTTATTGTATTTGGATTACATTGGGGATTCTTGCCAATTGCTATTCAGCAAATATCAACCTTTGGATATGACACGTTTTCACCAATTACGGTTGCAAGTAATTTTGCAACAATGGGAGCATGTCTTGCGGTATTCTTAAAGACAAAAAATAGAAAATTGAAGGAAGTATCTGGTGGAGCTGCTTTTTCAGCTATCATTGGAGGTATTACAGAACCAGCAGTTTACGGTGTTACATTAAAATATAAGAAGCCATTCATATTTTGTTGCGTATTTACCTGTATTGGTGGTATGATTATGTCTTTTGCAAATGCGCAGTATCCAGGAATTATGACAGTATCATTTCTTACACTTCCATCGTTAGCTATTCTTCCAGGTGGAATTTATGTACTTGTGACTTCAATATTTGCATTTGTGGGAACAGGATTAGTTACATATTTCTTTGGATTTAATGATAAAATGATTGGTCTGGAGGAAAAGTAGAATGAAGTATAAAAATCCAATTATTAAGGGAATGTATCCAGATCCATCGGTATGTTGTGTCAATGGGATATACTATATGGTAAACTCGTCATTTGAGTACTTTCCAGGAGTACCAATATTTTCTAGCATCAATCTTATTAATTGGACTCAGATTGGCAATTGCCTTTCGAGGGTTTCCCAGCTTGATCTGGGAAACTCTCTTTGCTCAGAAGGTATTTTTGCACCAACTATTCGTTGGAATAATGGAAAGTTTTATGTAATTACTACTTACACCAGTAGAAAAGGGCTGTTGAACTTTTTGGTAACAGCAGAAGATCCAGCTGGAGAATGGTCAGATCCGATATATCTTGAGTTGGATGGAATTGACCCATCATTATATTGGGAAGAAGAAAATACATATGTACAATACGCCGGAAGAGGGGAAATATTTCAAATCCAAATTGATGAAAATTCTGGTGAAATATTAAAAGGTCCAATAAGCTTAACTTTTGGATGTGGAGGAAGAGATGCAGAAGGTCCTCACCTTTGGAAACGGAATGGATATTATTATCTGATGCTAGCAGAAGGAGGAACTCGCGAAGGTCATTTTGAAACAATGATGAGGGGGGAAAATATATGGGGACCATTTATACCATCCCCGTATAATCCTGTTATTTCAAACAAAGATTTAGGGAGAGAACCAATACAATGTGTAGGACATGCAGATTGGATTGTCGGACCTGATCATAAAGATTATTTGGTTACATTAGGAACAAGACACGTCAGACATAAAACAATCCTTGGACGTGAAACAATGTTAACACCAGCATATTGGACAGAAGATGGATGGCTAAAATCTCAATATGGATATATGCCAATGGAGTGGGAAGGAAACCTTGGGACAGAACAAAATAAAGATAATAATTTTGAGTTAGATAGGAATAGAATCTTAATGCCATTTCGAATTATTTCACCACGAACAGACAATAGAAGTTATTATCAATTTAAAGATAATCAACTTATAATTCGTGCAAATGATTATATTTTAGACGATGGAAAAGCATCCTTTTGGGGAATACGTCAGGGGGAAATAGAATTTTCATTGGAAATAAAGCTAAAATGTGATCCAAAGGATGAAAAGGATGAAATAGGTTTGGCCATGATTTCAGCAGACAAATATTATATGTCTTTATTTTGTACAATTAGGAACAATGAAAAAGCAATAGTATTAAAGAAAAAAATGGAAGATATAGAAACCGAAACTATATATCATCTAAAAACAGAGTTATGTAATGAGAACTTTGTTTGTTTAAAAATTTGTGGAAGAAGTAATCAGTATGATTTCTATTATATAGATCAGTTTATAGGGAGCAGCTATCAAAAACATTTGTCGGCTGAGAGCGCAGAAACACCAAATACTGGAGTTGTTGGGGGATTCTATATAGTAGGAAATGGAAAGGCAATAGTGGAATCTTTTACATATATAGAAGGATAGGAGACAAATATGAGTTTATCAGAACATTTTCTGTGGGGAGGAGCGATAGCTTCAAACCAATGTGAAGGGGCATATAATGAAGATGGTAGAAAATTAGCCAGCGTAGACTTACTACCATATGGAAATGAACGATTTAAAATATGTCAAGGAAATATTAAGGATTTAGATTTTAATGAAGAAGAATATTACCCAGGAAAAGTTGCAATTGATTTTTACCATCGCTACAAGGCTGATATTAAATTATTTGCAGAAATGGGATTTAAGGCACTAAGATTATCCATTGCATGGACCAGAATTTTTCCAAATGGAGATGAGGAAGAACCGAACGAAAAGGGGCTTTTATTCTATGAAAAAGTTTTTAAAGAATGCAAAAAATATGGTATTGAGCCAATAGTTACAATAGTTCATTTTGATACTCCAATTGCTTTAATACAAAAATTTGGAGGATGGCGTAATCGAGAAATGATTGTATGCTATGAAAAATATGTTAAAACTATCATGAGCCGTTATAAAGGTCTTGTGCATTATTGGTTAACGTTTAATGAAATTAACATGGTATTACATTTGCCATATGTAGGAGCAGGCTTAGTAATAGAAGAAGAGGAAGAGATAAAGCAGATCCAATATACAGCGGCTCATCATATGCTTGTTGCCAGTGCGTTAGCCACAAAAATTGCTCATAAAATTGATTGCGAAAATAAAGTTGGTTGTATGTTGGCAGCAGGTCAAACATATCCTTTAACCAGTAAGCCTGAAGATGTGTTTGCTGCATATGAAATGGACCGTGAAAATTACTTTTTTATAGATATACAATCAAGAGGTGAGTATCCTGCTTACATATTAAAAAAGCTGGAAAGAGAAAAAATTATGATTCCTTTTGAAAAAGATGATTATGAGCTGCTCAAAACAAATACGGTGGATTTTATTTCTTTTAGCTATTATACTTCAAGATGTACAGCTGAAAATACTCAAGGGAATAAAAAGACGGCTGGAAATGTATTTGCAGGCCTTCGAAATCTTAATTTACCAGTTAGTGACTGGGGATGGCAAATTGATTCATTGGGCTTAAGAATAACTTTAAATACTTTGTATGAACGTTATCAAAAGCCATTGTTTATTGTTGAAAATGGGCTTGGGGCAAAAGATAAAGTTGAATTGGATGGTAGTATACAAGATGATTATCGAATAGATTATCTAAAAAAACATATACAAGCCATGAAAATAGCAGTTGAATTAGACGGAGTAGAATTGCTGGGGTATTTGGCTTGGGGATGTATTGATTTAATATCAGCTTCTACCGGAGAAATGTCAAAACGCTACGGAATGATTTATGTAGATAAAGATGATATGGGAAATGGAACATTAGAGAGAAGAAGGAAAAAATCTTTTTATTGGTATCAAAAAGTGATTGAATCAAATGGAGAAGATCTTAGATGAGCGGTGTATTCAGTTTCCTAATAAGAAGTCTTATTTCTCACGTTTATTGGAACATATCTGTAACAACTGCAGTCAGTAATACCTTTGGATGCTATTTACGAAGATTAGTAACAACAAAGTCTTGATAAGCGAAATGACCGTCAGAGTTAACAGGTAACATGAAAATTGCCTCCAATCGAAAAATATCGTTTAAATAAGGGAGCGAAGCGCCGCATTTTTTCGATGAAATTGTCAAGTGGTTCTGATAAAAAGTGGGGGATTTTAATAAAAAAGGAATCGGACAGCCTTGATTTAATGGCTTAGAGATCCCTTGCTTGAAAGAACAGTGAAAGTCATAGAGACATGGATCCTAGCAGCTCTACGTAACCGCAAGTTTTTCTCATTTGAGGAACTTAAGAAGGCGATTCATGAACAACTGGAAGAATTGAATGCAAAACCTTTTCAGAAAAGAAAAAGAAGCCGGCTCACTGCATTTATCGAAGAAGAAAAGGACTTCCTCATGCCACTTCCTGCTTCCCCGTATGAAACGACTGTCTGGTCAACTGCCACCATACACTCCGGAATGGCATGCTCTGTCATTTCGGAAATGGGTGCTCTGAATTAACAGAACGAGTGCACGATTGCATTGGAATACTCAGAATACGCTCTGGTCGCTTAATCAAATAAATTCTTTTACGAAGTTCTTGTTGAATCTGTTCAAACTGCATTAGGCAGATATCATCACAGCGATTGATAAAACGCGGCATAGTTGGCTGTGAAGCTAGCCCTTTTTATTAAGGATAGCATTAAATACAGGATCAGTAGTCAATTCATCTGTTTCATCATCCTGAAAATAGGCAGCGATTGACTGATATATTTTCTGTATCATATTATCTGAATCTGTATAATATCAAAATGATGCGGAATCATCGGTTTTGAAATGTTTCTTTATTATCTTATCAAAACTAATTTTGCGGGCAAACTCATTGATAGGAATCATGCCAGCATCGGAAGATAAATCGCCTACATTTAAATTTATTTTAATCTGATTATTGCTTTCTAAGCGAAGTTCATCTAAACTATGCAAAAGCGCTATTCCTTTCGTATTGTGTTAGTGTGGTAACTTCATTATACAAAAGAAGAAACTCTTTTTCTATGCAATTGCGTTTCACTTTTTAAGTGAAAGTATAAAAGCAGAATAAAACCAGTAACAATACGGTGCGTGCAAAGCACATTAAAAATATCTAGATAAATAATCTAGGATAAGGAAAAAAAGTAGGAGAGAAAATGAGCGATCAGAATTTATAATTAATAAGGGCAGAGTTTTGTAAAATTAATCAAGGTCAAGACAAAAGTAACTGGCCAATGCATTTATTGCCTTGGCTAATGTTCCTTATTTTACGAAATATTTTAATTACTTAATATACTCAGTTACAATATTAGAAAGAGTCAACTCTCTTTCTGCTAACGGAATACCTGATTTTCCCACAGCAATGGCAGCTGCGGGCATAAAGCCTTCAGGAACTTTCAACTCAGAGCAAAGCTCCTTGTTACGATTTAAGGCAACGATAATACTTGTAAGATACACATTCCCCAAACCTAAATCAGTTGCGGCTAAGACCATATTTTCTGCAGCACAGGCCGCATTGCAATAGGAAGTCAGATCCTGTTTATCCTCAGGAATTGTTACATGAACAAAAATTACGGTTGGCGCACCATAAGACGGCTTGAAATTGGGGATTTTAAACAAATCTGCTGCAGCATGATCTATTTTTGAAAGTAACTCAGAATTCTGAATTACTGTTAACCTCACTTCCAAATTTGTTCCGGGTCTGCTTCCTTTCGGTGCCGCATTGGCAGCCATCACAATTGTCTGCAGCTCATTATCGTTTAGCTGCTCTCCAGAATATGCTCGGCATGATTGACGGTTGGCAATTGTTTTCATTGTTTCCATAATATTTCCTCCTTTAAATCAGTTAACTAATTTTTAATTCATATTTATTATAACAAAATATCCTTGACAACTGTATGTCATGGTTTTATATTAAATAAAAAGAATTAGGTGGATAAATGAAAATAGATCGATCTATCTCCATTATTATGCTATTGCTTGAACAAAAGAAAATCAGTGCTGCAAAGCTTGCAGAAATGTTTGAGGTAACACCTCGAACGATATATAGAGATATGGAAGCAATTAACGCGGCAGGAATTCCAGTGATTTCATACCCCGGGATGAATGGCGGTTTTGGCATTATGGAGCAATATAAAATAGAAAAAAAGCTTTTTACTGTTTCTGATATTACAGCATTATTAATAGGTCTTAGAAGCATACCCACTACCATATCCAGTGAAGAAGTCCTGAATGCTATTGTAAAAATTAAAGGTCTTGTTCCAGAAGAGCAAATAAGAGATATTGAGTTGAAATCAGGTCAGATTGCAGTCGACCATACTCCTTGGTTAAGGCATAATAACCTTGAACCTAATCTGAAAAAGATCAAAACAGCCCTTAATGAGAATAAGCTGATATCGTTTGAGTATTCTGATCAAAACAATACGCAGAGTGAAAGAAAAGTTGAACCATATCGATTAGTGCTCAAGAATTCGAAATGGTATTTACAGGCCTATTGCACGACCAGAAGTGATTTTCGAACCTTCAAATTATCCCGTATTTTATCACTGCAAATACTTGAAGAGACATTTGCCCCAAGAAAGTTTGATTATTTTCCGCTTGACATAACAAATGATGTCGAAAAGAAGAGTATACCGATTAAACTTCTTGTAGATGAGTCTCTTCGGGACATGATGGAAGAATTTTGTGGAAGAGAGAGCATAGAACCTTGTGGAAATAACAAACTATTCGTTCGATTTCCATTTGTAGAAGATGAATTTTGGTATGGCATGATACTCCGCTTGGGAGATCGTTGTGAATGCCTAGAACCTGAGAACGTTCGGGAAGAAATCATTAAAAGAGTTGAACGTATGCTGAATGTATATAAAAATAAAGTTAGAACCGTCAATACAAATCAGTCAAATAATATATAATAAAATAAATTGAATTTTAGGAGGTATTTCATGCATATTCATCATATAGCATTAATGGTCAATGACTTAGAGGCGTCCATTAAATTTTATGAAACTATAACAGAACTAACGATTTCCCGATGGTTTATTGCAGGACCTGGAGAAATTGCATTTATGACAAATGGTGTAAACGAAACAGAAAAGAACTTATTTATATGCCGCAGGGGCAAACCTTTAAGGAAATTGGAATCACACTCTGCTTTGAAACAAGCACTCTGGATGAAAAGCATAAACTCGTATATACATAGTATTGGACAATTGCTCTTACAGGGAATAGGAGAAGGAATTCAGCCTTTAATTAGCTTTTATAATGGAGCAAATGATAAAGTTGCAGTCAAACAACTTCGTAGATGGACATAATCTATAGGATTTGTTATGAGTATCCTTTCAGTTATTTTGATTTTTTTATTAAGAGAAGTAATATAATCTTTGACGTCTCTTCAGAAACTTCAGAAGCTTTACAAGTTGCATTACCTATATGTTCATTATCGTTACCATTTTATGCTTTTTCGAGAATTACAACGGAATATTTTAATGCAATCAAATTAAGTAGATATGCTACATTTATGGTATATTGAGAATCACTACTGGCTTGCCCTTGACAGTTATTATTTTACCTATTTTTTTGAAACTCAATGGTGTGGGGAACAATTTTATTAGTTCAATTCTTACTTACACTTGTAGAAATTGTTCTTAGATGTAAAAAGAGTAATATTGATAAGGTGTAAAGAGGGAATTTGGCTATAGAAGATTTAAAGTAATTTAGCATTAATAGATATAATAAACAAGCTTGTTATTGGTGGACAAATCCGCAATAAGCAGGCTTGTTTTTGCATAGAATTAAAACTATTTAAGGATATTTTATATCTTATAATGGAACATAATGTGTTTGTATTGTATTAGTGCATCTGTTAGAGCTATTCTATATTTATTTTTTAGTTTGTACAATATACACAAAAGCAAGAGCTGAAATAGTTGTGATTTTATACAAAAAAATATAAAAAACTTGATTTTTTTGAAATTTATACGATATAATTTATTTATAAAACTGAAAGGAAGGACATAGCAATGAGAAGAATTATTAATGCATGCTTATTACAGACAATGAGGTTTGATATATCAAAGGAGGCAAACCCAGAGCGAGATTTAGAAGAATATTTCAAAAAACTTGATAAGAAAGGAGTAAAATATATTATGGAAAGTAAGGAGATTGAAGACGATAAATCAATAGTTATAAAAATCAAAAAGCAATACAATGACTATAAAAGCGATAGTTATATGGATTAATACGAAAAACGAAGAAACACTGGAAGAAAAGATTCTTCTAGTGTTATTTTTATCACAGATAAATTAATTGTGATAGGAGAATAAAAATGTTTGCGATAGGAGAAGCAAGATCCAAAGTTAGATGTTCAAAACTTTCAATTCCAAAGGAATATAATCTGAGGCGATTTGGTCGGAAGATATATGGTGTTTGGATTGGAGATAAAATCTTGTATTTATCTGATGAAGTTAAAGTTTTAGAACTAAAATCAAGGAAGAATAGCCTTGTTTTCGAAATTAAAGTTGATGTTGGGTCTCGAATTAGATTACCTGAACGTTTTAATAAATCAGAGGCTAAGATTAGAGGCTGTTTATCAATAATAGAAATTCAATTTGATTAAAGGAGACGGAGTGTGTATAAAATAGGAGATTATGTGGTTTGTGGAAACAATGGTATATGTAGGATAGATGAGGTTGGATTACTTGAGTTTGAGGGAGTCCCTAAAGATAAAAAATATTATTTTTTATCCCCAGTAAATTCAAATAGTAGTAAAGTATATACTCCTGTTGATAATGATAAGACAAATATGAGACCAATAATTTCCAAAGATGAGGCTTATAAATTAATTAAAGAAATTAATATCATTGAACCTATCAAGGTAATAAATGAAAAAAATAGAGAAAATGCCTATAAAGAAATTTTAAAAACGCATGACTGTAGAGAAATGCTTAAAATCATAAAAACTGTGTATTCGAGAAGAAAAGAAAGGGGGGAAGAAGGAAAGAAACTAGTAGCAAGTGATGAAAAATACTTAAAACTGGCAAAAGACTTTTTGATTGTAGAATTAGCTATTCCGCTGGAGATTAAAAAAGAAGAGGTGGAAGAGATAATTCATGTTATGCTCAACAAATAAAATAATAAAGGAAATGTGATTTTAAATGTTGAAATTAAGCAAATATCATGAGAAAGAGCATAACTGTATAAATTGTAAGTAATATGATAATAGATGTTGTTGCTTGGACACTTTTTGTTTTAACCAAAAAAAGGGGGGACACATAGTTTTGTTACCATAAACAGAAGGTGTAATGATTGTCCATATAAAAAAACGGTTCCATGTTACGGATTTTGTATACATAAAGCATTATTGGAGTGCAGGGTACTATGGAACAGAGGTAAAAAGAATTTAATAATTTAGTCTATGGTGAAGAATTAAAGATGCTTGATCTATAAAATCTGTTGGCAAAGTAATTAATAAAGTGAAAAGAATGGAAATTATGAGTATAAAGGAAATAAATGAAATATATGAGAAAGCGTTTATTGACCATGAATTGGAATCTTCGGATGACAATTTAAAAGATAATAGTAGCAAAATACAAGCTTTTGATTTAAGCGAATATGAAGAAAGTATGGAGCTTTTAGGTGGTGAAAAATCAATTACAAGTAATTTGGAAACCTTCAATATTGAAGATTCAGTTAAGGCATATCTAAAGGAAATCGGATCAATTTCATTACTAACAGTAGAGCAGGAGTTAGAATTGGCTAAAAAGATAGAAAATGGTGACTTAAGCGCTAAACGAAGTATGATAAATTCGAATTTACGTTTGGTAGTAAGTGTAGCAAAACTTTATGTTGGTGGCAGTAATATGACGTTACTTGATTTAATACAGGAAGGAAATATCGGATTAATAAAAGCAGTAGAAAAGTTTGATTATCATAAAGGATTTAAATTTAGTACCTATGCTATGTGGTGGATTAGGCAAGCAATTACTAGAGCGATCGCAGATCAATCAAGAACCATAAGAATACCTGTTCATAAGAAAGAAAAAATGAATAAGATTATGAATGTTTCAAGAGCATTTTTAAGTGACAAAGGAAGGGAACCGACTATCGTTGAGTTGGCAGAAATTATGAATATTCCAGAACAAACCATTGAAGAAATGATAATGTTGTATGGAGATACGATTTCTTTGGACAAACCAATTGGAGAAGAATCAAATGAAATACTAATGGATTTCTTAGCAGATGAAAATAGTATTGAGCAATTTGTATTAATTGAGAATAACATGTTAAGAAATCAATTAGAAGCGCTTTTAAATACACTTTCCAAGCGTGAGAAGAGAGTAATTCAATTACGCTTTGGTTTTCATGATGGAAGGTTATGGACACTTGAAGAAGTGGGCAGAGAATATAATGTTACAAGAGAACGAATACGACAAATAGAAGTGAGAGCTCTTAACCTTTTACGACAGAAAAGAGATATAAACTCGCTTAAGATATATCTGGAAAATTAAGGAGTGGTAAAATGTTGAATAGTATTGTAATGCATAGTAAATATGGAAAAGGAACAATTATTAGTATTGATGATAAATACATAAAAGTTTCTTTTGAAAGTCATAATCAATTAAAAAAATTTATTTATCCAGATTCATTTGAAAAATATCTAATATTTATAGAGAGTGAATTACAAAAAAGTGCAATCCGAGATTATTGTATTATTCAGAAAAAAAGAGAGATGGAACTGGAAAAAAAGCGTTTAGAGTTTGAGAAATATGAAAAGGAAAGAAAAAAATCACGTATGACGACGGTAAAAAAAAAGCAAGAAAACATCAGAAACTTCAAAGGTATCAGTATCGAGAAAGAGCACTAGAGCAAAAACATAAATTAAGGAAAAATAGTAGATGAGATAATGGAAAAAACTGTGAAAGTAAGTAAATATACTCTAAGTTGTACTGAAGAAATGGCTAGGAAGCAGAGGATTAATTTGTTGCAGTTAGCGTGTAAATTCAAATGCAATATTACATTTAAGAATAATATAGGACAAATAAATGGAAAAAGTTTAATTAGAATAAACGATCTACAGAAAGGTGATAGAATTCAGATATGTGCTGATGGTGAAGATCAAAAAGAAGCTTTGGTAGCATTTGATGAGTTCTTTGCAGAAGGATAATAACATGAGTGCTAAATATACGTTTGATACATATTTGGAATTTGATTGTAATGCATTGGCTAAAAATTCTTCTGAAATTGTAGTGTTGGATTCTGAAAGCAGATATAATCCATTATTCCTGTATGGTTATCATGGAGTTGGAAAAACACATCTTTTGTATGCGATTCAAAAACAAGCAAAAATAAATAACAAAGAAGTTGTATATTTAGATGGTGAATGGTTTGTAAAGAATTTTGTAAATGGAATACGATATGGAACAATGAAAGAGTTTCGCAATAAATATAGAAACACTGATTTTTTTCTGGTTGATAATATAGAAAAAATTATTGGAAGAAAGAGTTCCCAACAGGAATTGCTTTCGACCATAGAGGTTCTACTATGTTTGAGGAAACAGGTAGTTATCACTTCCTCAAAATGTCCCAATGATATAAAGTGTTGGGACGAAAGACTTCGCTCAAGGCTAAATATGGGATTAGTTATTCATATTGAAGATTATTCTGTTAAGGAAAAAACTCAGATTATTGTTAGCATGGCAAATAGAATGGGGCTAAATATATATCTAGATTTTGCAGCTATATTATTGAATGAATTATATGGTGATTTAGAAATGATAAATAGTTATTTTGAGCACACAATTGCTTTGAAAGAAGAAGTCACGTTTAATCATATCAAAATGTTTAAAAATGAGGATACAGAGAGTATTCGAAACAAAATTGATTGCCAGGCAATAATTGATGTTACTGCAAAGTATTATGATGTAGAAGTAGATTTAATCAAGTGGAAAAATAGAAATAAAGAAATATTGATACACCGTCAAGTAGCAATGTACTTGTGCAGTGAAATGACTGAAGAGAGCTTGACAGTAATTGGTAATTTTTTTAATAGAAATCCTAGTACAGTTAGGACAGCTAAAGACAAAATATCAGAATTAAAGAAAAAGAATGAAGAGATAAACAAAGCTGTCGAGATGATAAGAAGATATGTAAACAATAACGAGAGACGAATAAATAAAATAAATTAATTGAAATGTATAAAATTATCTTCAGTTAGAAATTTTATACGATACTATTCATTTAATATAACGAAAGGAAGGCAATTTAATTATGAGAAGAATTACAAGTGCATGTTTAATGCAAACAATTAAATTTGAGACGGTTAATGGATTAAATACTGAACAGGACGTAGAAGAATATTCAGGAAACTAAATAGGAAAGGTGTGAAGTATACCATAGAAGGTAAAGAAATTGAGAAAGATGGGTCTGTAGTTGTAAGGATAAAAAGCAATATAACAGGTATAGCACTAATGCCGGACTGTGTGGCAGTAATGCAGGATAGACGTTTGCCTCATCATGTAAGCCTCCTGAGAGTGTAAACTTTTTTGTGTCTTGAGAATAAACAACTATCTGGAATTGAATTAGATATGTAGTAAATTCCTATGATTCGAAACTTATTTGCAATGTCGAACATGAGTTTCTATCAGTAGTTTCTCCTGATTCCAAATTTATATACTTTCGGACAGCAAAAATAGTCGTATATAGCTTTCTTTTTCTGGGCTCTGCCCACACCCGACTTCTGGAATTATTAGGAAAAATCCGGGCATACTATAAGTACCGACGGAATAAGGAAATCATTAGGATGGTCAGACAGTTGTGGTAAACTGTCTGACCGGTTTTTCTTTATAGATATTCATTCAAGCGTTCCGGATACAATAGCATTAATTGGCTGAGTACCAAATCCCAATTCCGGTACCGCTGTGAATATTCTTGTTCCAGGAAACCATGATTCCGGTAAATTGGAAACCGGTCTTCCGGTAGACATAAACAACTTATTTCTGCTTAACTACCAAACACCTGTTATCGGATAGATTGTCAAGATCTTGCCGCTATTGCGGTGCGAAGCAGCCTTGATAATTTATCCGATGACAAGGTAGAATAAACCAAGCAGGAAGTGAATTCACAATGGCGGTTTCCTTAGTCCGGACAGTAGGTGTAATAACCTCCAAAAAAAACGGGCGTAACACTTCCAAGTTCTGTTCATAGTAGCTATAGCATAAAGGTATTTCTTGCCCCATATTTCTTTCACAGTCTCCAGTTCGGACAGGGCCAGCTCTTCTGTAGAAGCCCTATAAACTGCCTTGAAATCCGCTGCAAATTTTTTAATATCTTTATAGGATACATATTTAAAAGAATTACGCAGCATATGAATAATACACCGTTGTACTTTTGCCTGGGGATAAACGGCATGAATTGCTTCTTTAAAACCAGCAAGCCCATCTACACAAATGAACAAGACCTCCTTACTCCGCGATTCTTGAAATCATTAAGCAAACCAAGCCAGAACTTTGAGGATTCATTTGCAACTATGTTAATACTCAGGATATCTTTGTTTCCATCAAGTGTCACCCCAAGAACCACATAGGCAGCACGATTCATGATCCGACCATCTTCACGAATCTTATAGTGCATTGCATCCATGAAGATAAAGGGATAAATCGGCTCCAGAGGACGAGATTGCCACTTTTTTATTTCCGGTTAAATTTTGTCTGTAATCTTACTGACCATATCCGCGGACAATTCTATCCCGTACAAATCATGAAGCAGGTCATGAATATCTCTGGTAGACATTCCTCTTGTATAAAGAAAAATAACCTGTTCTTCAATACCAGAAATGTCACGTTGATATTTGGGGACGATTTGGGGTTCAAACTCTCCATTTCTATCTCTGGAAATATCCAGAGTTAATTGCCAAAATTTACTTTTCACCGTTTTTGGAGAATATCCATTGCGCTTGTTATCAGTATCAGTAACCTCTTTTTTATTTTTTTCATAACTAAGTGATGCATTAAGTTCTGCTTCCATTAATTCCTGCAACATGTCTTTGAAGCTGTTCTTAAATAAGGAGTAGATATCCCCCACACTTTTAATATTGTTGTCTGCGATGATTTGCTGTAACTGTTCTTTAGCGATTGCCATAGAAAAAGCTCCCTTCTGAAAATGAATTATTTATCTAATTCATTCCCAGAAAGAAGCCATTTATTTCCAGAGACACAAAATTTATTACACTACCCCTCCTCTTATCTAACTAAAATTAACTATATTTTTTTATAGCTTTAAAGCAACCCTTGCTCCTTCTTCAACTGCATCAATTACCAGTCTGACTTTCTTAGCATCACCAATTACATATACCTCATCTATTTTTTCCTTTATACATTCTTCCAATGGATTATTTGCTTTAGAACCCAAAGCAATTACAATGGAATCAAATCCTTGTAATTTTTTTGCCTCACCATCTTTTTCATAGATTATTCCATCCGAGAGAAATTCTTTTACGGTACTGCTAGTGATTATCTTAACTCCATACTGATTCAGCCTTTTTAACAGGAATATTTTAACAGATGGTACCATATTCTGAGCAATCTCCGGAAGCATATCCATAATAGTGACATTATGACCATGTTCACCAAGAAAATCAGCCGTTTCAGCACCAACTAATCCCCCTCCTATGATAAGTACATTCTTTCCGGCCTGAACTTTTCCATCCAAAATATCATTTGCTTGAGTTAAATTTATTTTATCAAGATTCTTAACAGGCGGCACAAACGGAACGCCTCCTGTTGCCAAAATTACTACATCCGGTTTTTCCTCCTGTAAAGTTTCAGCATTAAATTCACAATTCATTTTAATATCAACTTGATATTTCTTTGCCATCCAGATAAGATAGGATAACTGACCTGCAATACCCTGCTTAAAAGGTGGAATAGCAGCTATACGATATTGACCTCCTAAATGCTTGTCTTTTTCATATAATTTTACGTTATGTCCTCTCTTTGCTGCAACCCAAGCAGCCTCTAATCCCGCTGGTCCACCGCCTACAATAACCACTTTTTTCTTTTTTACAGCAGGTGTAATCTTGAGTTCTTCTTCCCTACCTGTAAAGGGATTGATTGCGCAACTAACCTTTACCTCAGGATCAGGATTAAAAATATGCCCGATGCATCCTTCCATACATCCAGAACAGGGCGCTATATGCTCAGCGTCTCCGGCTACTACTTTGTTGGGTAAGTAAGGGTCCGCAAGTGAGCCTCTTCCAAATCCTATAATATCTGCTTTGCCCGTAAGCAGCGCATCTTCACCCATGTAAGGCGATGTGATTCTGCCAACTCCTATAACAGGTATTGATACCGATTTTTTAATTTCTGCAGCATTTTTTAGGTTAAATCCCTGGGGAACAGAAGAAGGTGCTACATTATACTCAAAGCTATAATAGTTCGCAACAGAAGCATCTATGGAATCCACTCCAGCTTCCTCCAAAACTCGAGCAACAGCCCTTGACTCATCTATGGTTCTTCCGCCTGGTGACATTTCATCAGTGGAAAGTCTAAAGATAATAGGATAATCTGCTCCAACTTTCTTTTTAATATTTTTGATGATTTCCACAGGAAATCTCATGCGTGCTTCAAAGTTTCCGCCAAACTCATCAATTCTTTTATTATAATAGGCGGACATGAATTCGCTGACAATATAACCATGTCCTCCATGAATCTCAACCGCATCAAAACCAGCTTTGTATGATCTTAAAGCCGCATCTCCAAACTGTTCTATTATTTCATACACTTCATTTGTTTCCAATTCTCTTGGAAGTGACTTATTCATTGTACAAGGGATGGCAGAAGGAGCTAATGGCTGTTTACCACCAATAAGTGCGCTGACGGTTTGTCTGCCGCAATGATATAATTGCACAGCAATTTTTGAGCCATACAGGTGCACCTCATCTGTCAGTTTTTTCAACCCCAAAATGTATTTATCATCCCAAATTTGCAAAACATGACCAGATATTCCCATAGGATGTACTGCTGTACATTCCGTTATAAGCAGACCAAATCCACCCTTTGCTCTAGTTGCCCAGTAATCGATTAACTGATCAGTTACCTCTCCATTTGTTCCTATATATTTTGTATCCATAGCCGGAACCGCAAAGCGATTTTTTAATTCCATCTTACCAATTTTTATAGGTAGTTGCAATGCTTCATATTTCATTTTTTTACCTCTCCTTTTAGTATGCAATTCCAAATTGTTAATTTTATAACACTTAAATTGTACCATACTTTAAGTTGAGCTGACATATGCTAAAAAACGAAAGAAGAATTCAAATCTGTGCAAGTTGCACAGGTGAGATTCAAATTTTATTGCTTGATTCTATATAAAAATTTAAGAGTAGGAGTGTACAAGTGTTAATATCTGTTAAATCTATCTTACCAATTTTTTCTATCATCTCAAGGCGATGTGGGAGTGTATTACGATGAATATGCAAAGCTGTTACCGTTTTCGTCGTATTGCACATGGATTTTAAATAAATTTCTAATGTTTTTAAATACTCAGTGGAATTTTCTTTATCATAAAGTCTGATATTCTGAATTGCCTGGTGGCTGTAGCTCTCTTTGGGCAATTTGGAGCAGATCACTGACACAATACGATTCATTATACAATCCTTATAAGCTATAACGGGATTAATTCCCGGTTTACTCATGGACAATGCATACATTGACTGTTTAAAAAACATTGGGGTTTTTTCCAATTCGTCAAACAGGTTGCTTATTCCAAAACGTAATTTAAAATCATTTAATAAATTGTTCATGGTCTTGACAAAGGATATTACTTTCTCATCTGATTTTACTTCAGTCATCAAAAATACAAGAGTACCATTTTTTATTATAACAGCCAGACCTGGATAAGTCTTTTTAATTATTCTTTGAATCATCGTCATTTTATATGGTGATTCATATTTTAATGTTGGCAATGCACAGCACACACTAAATGGGCATGTTAATGGGGCATCAATATACTCCAACCAATTAGCCAATTGGCTGGCATTTGTTATTTTTTCATCAAATAGATTATTAAGAAACATAGTCTGATAATCAGCGGAAGCATAACTTCCAGTACCCTTTCGCTGAAATTCAATAGAAATCGTATCTCCTATTAGCTTACATGCATTAAGAAGTTTTGGCGTGTAATTTTCGCACAATACAGTAAGGTATCCAAAGCATTTATTATTAACAATTAGATTAACTAGAAGTCTGGGATGGTCCTTTAAGAATCCCCGATTCAAAAAATAAGGAGCAACTTCCTCTACCCCAAGAGGCATCATCTTTTCTGCATTTAATAAATTAACAAAGCTTGGGGGTGCAGTTTTAAACTCTATGATAGCATCCCAAAGCGGATCATCAATTTTTTCATTGGGATGGCAGGAAAGACAGTTATATTCAGAATCCACCACCATGACCGGGCTCTTCAAATATTCACTGGATTTTCTCACTATTTCACTGATTCCGCCGTCGATCAATGACTTTAATAATATTTCGGATAATTTATCGTCCAATCTTTTATCTTCCTTTACTTTTTAATCAGTTTAATTAGCATCCTTAATCATTTATTAAAAATGACAAGTTTATTTGATTGCAAAAATAAAAAGAAACTTGAGTTCCCACAGATTTATCCTCAAAGCTAAAATTTTAAAGCCCTAAAAATTTAAAAATAAAGAATTCTGCATTCTGAAAGTAAAATTTTATCATTTTCAAATATAATTTCTTGTTGACTTGCAAAGCCAGACATAAAATTCATTGCCTATATGGCATAAGACATGCTGGTGGCTAACAACTGCCTTATGACCGATATCGTAGATCAATTTCGTAAGATTACAAATAGGTCAAAAGCGTCGAATACATTAACAGTCATTTGAATAAAGGTACTCTGAAACAAGATCTGAATTCGGGGATAATGAGAGATCGTATAGGTGTAAGCTATCTTCAGCCTGCATACCACGATCTCGGAAAGACGTTTGGTCATCAATTCCATAATTTGTTTTCCCGATGGATTGATGAGCACAACCTTTTTTCCCATTCAACCCATGTTAGATTCCATGACCCGGATAAAATGAATGGTGATTCATAAAAACATCGTTCCTTGTATATGGAACTTCTAAGGATCATGTTCTCCCATTTCAGGACATCCACATATTCAAAATACGGTTGATATCTTCCCATATCAAAATACTGGTAATCATAAAATAGCTGTAATAATCCAGCTTTTCATTCTCAGAAAGCTCCAGCACCAAAAATCCGTTTTTCTTGTATATCCTCCATTTGCTCCATCTTCGTTCCATGTTCCAATTGATCTGATTCACTAGCTTTGCAAGCATAAAGTCACTGATATAAAGCTTCGGATGATTACCCGTTTTTAAGATCTTCCTCCTTTTCCTTTGCCTTGATGTCATTAGTACACCTCTATAAACTTATACACCCGCTGTTTTTAAGATTTCGTTACATTGTACCAAATTGCTAGTGCGATGACTAGCCCCAATTACGATGTTGATACGACTTTTTTCGATTTTATTAAAAAATGAACTGTAAAGGATGATTGGTCAACAGAAATTCTTAATATCATCATGAATAATTCAGAATTTTAAATTATCTTAAATATTTCTGAAACAAATAGTAAATATTATAATGTTGTAATAAGTATGCAAATAAAAGTTGAGAAAGGATTTTGTATGAAAGATACTGTCTATTTACTTACCGGTGCAGCTGGCTTTTTAGGCAATAATATTTCCAACAAGTTGGTCTCAGAAGGTAAAAAAGTGAGAGCATTCGTACTAAGCGGAGATACAGCAGTAAAATATGTTCCGAGTGAGGCTGAGATCATTTTCGGAGATTTGAGAGATCTAAGTTCGCTACAAACTCTTTTTAAGGTTCCTGATAGCTGCGATATTGTCGTTATTCATTGTGCCAGCCTTGTGACAACATCTCCTGAACCAAGGCAGATTGTGTATGATATCAATGTAACTGGGACAAAGAATATTATTGATTTATGTATGAAAAATCACATCAAAAAGCTAATCTATGTCAGTTCTACCGGCGCAATTCTGGAAGCACCACAAGGTAAGCCTATTCTGGAGCCTGAGGAGTTTTTCCCAGATCAGGTTATCGGCTATTATTCCAAAACAAAGGCAATCGCAACGCAATGTGTAATGGAAGCGGTACGTAACAAGGATCTGAATGCTTCGATCATTTATCCTTCAGGTATCTGTGGCCCAAACGACAGCTCTTTTGGATTGTTTGCTAGTTTTCTTATTCGGTACTGCCAGGGGAAAATGCCTGTTGGAGTGGAAGGAAGCTTTAATTCTGTCGATGTTCGTGACCTTGCTGACGGTGTAATAGCTTGTATAGAGAAAGGAGGTAAAGGCGAGGGATATATTCTAAGCAATGAGCTGGTGAGCATGCGTCGGATGTTCGCATTGATCAGTAAAGCTAGCGGCTGTAAAAGTGTTGAAACAATTCTTACACCGGAGCAAATGCAGATAATGTCACTTGGCAATATGGCTGGGACAGACGGTGAAAAGAATGAGGCGGCACTGAAATTTGAAATTTACAACTTAATCCGAAACAATAATTTCTGCAGTGACAAAGCTAAGAAAGAGCTTGGTTTTCACACTAGACCTTTTGATGAGACAATAGCCGACACTGTGATATGGCTACGTAACGAAGGTAAAATATAAGCTAACCCCAATTGTTATTCTAAAAAATTCTCGATGATTGAGTTTGATGGAATTATTCTTCACCTAGAAAACCTGCTTCTCAGCGTAATATATTTATTGTAGTAGTTTTTTTCAATCTTTAAGGATACGGATGGTTTTATCTTTGATCTGAAAATGCTATGCAATCAACTTGTCGAGACCGATTTTGCAGATAACTCTTTTAGTAAGAGTAGACCTGCATCGGAGGATAAATCGCCTATATCAAAATTATCATGAATAATTCTGGGTAAATATGCACAAAAAAATAATTTTGTTTATACGCATTTATAACTAAAGTTGATTGCATAAGCAAGATTTTACTTTCTAATTAAAAAAAATATTGTTAAAATGGAAAGTAGCATAATTCCTTAAAGGCTAAATTGATACTTGTCTATAAGAGAAGAGGAGAAGGTAGATAATGCTAAGTTACTAGACATTTTGATACTTAAGCAATCTATAGGCCAATCAAATAAGTATTGGAAACTGCATAGAAGGAATGATAAGTATGCTTGATATAAACGATAAAATAGACCAATTGAATATATTTGCTCAAAAGCATAATAACACGATTGAAATACAGGATATCATAAATATATTTAATCGGACATTAACACAATCGGAATTAAAGCAAGTATCAGAAAAACTCAGTCAGTATGCGGTAGATGTTTCTGGAATAGTCGCATATATAGATGATTTTGAAACAGGAATTAGTATGGAAGAGATGTCCGACATTTCAGACGACTCAGTAAAGACATATTTGAAGGAAATAGGAAATATACCCCTCTTGGATAGTGAGCAGGAATTAGAAATCTCAAAAAAAATTGAAGCAGGCGATGAAAATGCAAAGAAAGAACTGACAAAAGCGAATTTAAGACTTGTTGTCAGTGTGGCTAAACGTTATGTACGGGGCAGTAATATGATCTTTCTTGATTTGATACAAGAAGGAAATATTGGGCTTGTAAAGGCTGTTGAAAAGTTTAATTACCATAGGGGTTTTAAATTCAGCACCTATGCAGTGTGGTGGATTAGACAGGCAATTACGAGAGCAATTGCAGACCAGTCTAGAATCATAAGAATTCCGGTTCATATGAAAGAGGAGATGAATAGAATGACAAGGTTTTAGGGAATTTCTCTCAAAAACAGGAAGAGACCCAACTATCTCTGAACTTTCAGAAATTATGGGGATTTCTGAAATAAGAATTAAAGATAGAATAAGGCTATATGGTGATACAATTTCCTTGGATACACCAGTTGGCGAAGAAGATTCTCTGCTCCAGGACTTTGTACCAGATGAAAGTAAGCAGGAGCAGGCAAAAATATATGGCAAAATTGGTGACAGTCACATTGGACTTCAGCAAGACTGATGTCACAGGCGCTTAGAAAGTTGACTTCTGTTTTTTATCTATAAACGTATATACAGGGTAATCCAAAGGCTTTTGTCAAGTGTGTAAAGAGCAATTTTTACAGCATCGGCTTTATCAGATTTTACTTTTCGGAGAGAGTTATCTCCGAAGTCTTTAATGAGCTTAGGAATTACGGCAGTTACTAAAAGAAACCTGCATAAAACAAACGCTGCGAATGAGGAGCTGGTTATCAGTCTATTTTATGGACGCGAAGTCCAAGAAAGGAAGCCGATATACCATTGCCCTATACATTCTGTCAGCTTAAACAACAAGGTGGATAATACCTTACAGGCTGTAAGGAATATTAACCATTAGCGTATTGTAGTAGAAAGGATTCCAGTATGGAAAATAAGTCATATATAAAAATAAAAGGTGCAAATGTCCATAATCTGAAACATGTGGATATTAATGTACCCAGAAACAAGGTGGTAGTGGTGACAGGTCTGAGTGGTTCAGGTAAATCCTCCTTGGCTTTTGATACGATCTATGCAGATGGACAACGAAGATATATGGAATCTTTGTCTTCTTATGCAAGGCAGTTTTTAGGTCAAATGGAAAAGCCGGATGTAGACAGCATTGAAGGATTATCACCAGCTATATCTATTGCTCAGAAATCGACAAATCGCAATCCACGTTCTACAGTGGGAACAGTAACGGAAATATATGATTATTTAAGACTACTATATGCCAGAATTGGTATTCCTCACTGTCCAAAGTGTGGTAGAGTAATCAGCAAACAGTCTGTGGATCAGATGATTGATACAATTATGGAACTGCCGGAAGGAACGAAGTTTCAATTGCTTGCACCTATAGTTAGGGGAAGAAAAGGGCGTCATGAGAAAATACTGGAACATGCAAAAAAAAGTGGGTTTGTGCGTGTTATGGTGGATGGCAATTTGTTTGAATTAAATGAAAGTATTGAACTTGAAAAAAATATTAAGCATAATATAAGTATTGTACTTGACCGGCTGGTGGTAAAAGAGGGAATTGAAAGAAGATTAACGGACTCCATTGAAAATGTCATGAAATTATCTGATGGTCTTGTGGTTGTGGATATAATAGGTGGAAATCCCCTTAACCTCAGTGCGAGTTATGCGTGTCCAGACTGTGGAATCAGTATGGATGAGGTTGAACCAAGAAGCTTCTCCTTTAATAATCCATTCGGAGCCTGCCCGGAATGCAGCGGGTTAGGTTATAAAATGGAATTTGAAGAAGATCTTATGATACCGGATAAATCTCTTAGCATAGATGACGGAGCAATTGTAGTTCCCGGATGGCAGTCGAGCAAAACTGAAGGGAGTTTTACAAGGGCAATTTTAAATGCTTTGGCCGGTAGATTTAATTTCAGGCTAGATGTACCTTTTGAATTATATTCAAAAGAAGTGCATGACATATTGTTGTATGGTACGGAGGAAAAAGTAGATGTCTATTACAAAGGACAGCGGGGAGAGGGAATCTACCCCGTAGCCTTTGAGGGGTTCATAAAAAATGCGGAAAGAAGGTATCGGGAAACAGGTGCAGAAGTCGTGAAGGCAGAATATGAAACCTATATGAATATAACACCCTGTAAAGTTTGTGGCGGCCAAAGACTAAAGAAGGAGTCTCTTGCAGTAACCGTCTCAGGTAAAAATATTTATCAGGTTACAGGATTGTCCATTAGGGAATTTTTTTGCTTTTTTGAGAATATTCAGCTTTCAGCTTTTCAATTTTCGGTATCAGAGCAGATATTAAAAGAGATAAAAGCCAGAGCCACGTTTTTGATCGATGTAGGATTGCAATATCTTACTCTTGCCAGAGCAACTGCTACCTTATCAGGCGGAGAGGCGCAGAGAATCAGGCTTGCAACCCAGATCGGATCAGGACTCGTGGGGGTCACTTATATTCTGGATGAGCCAAGCATAGGACTTCATCAGCGGGATAATGACAAGCTGTTAAAAACGTTGTTTCATTTAAGAGATCTGGGAAATAGTGTTATTGTAGTGGAACATGATGAAGATACCATGAGAGCGGCAGATTACATTATAGATATTGGCCCTGGAGCAGGTGAGCATGGTGGTGAGATTATTGCAGCAGGCACAGTGGAAGACCTGATAAATAATGAAAATTCTATAACGGGTGCCTACCTTAGCGGAAAATTATCGATTCCAGTACCAGATAAAAGGAGGGAACCAAAAGGTTTTCTAAAAGTGATCGGGGCAAGAGAGAATAATCTCCAAAACCTTAATGTAGAATTTCCCCTTGGAGTGTTTACTTGTGTTACAGGAGTTTCAGGTTCAGGGAAAAGTACTCTTGTGAATGAAATATTGTATAAAACACTTGCCAGAAAGTTAAACAGAGCGAGATGTATCCCCGGAAAATGTGACAGAATAGAAGGAATCGAGCAATTAGATAAAGTAATTGATATAGATCAGAGTCCCATAGGCAGGACACCAAGGTCCAACCCTGTTACCTATATAGGTGTATTTGACAGGATCAGGGATTTATTTGCGGAAACGTCAGCAGCAAAGGCGAAAGGATATGGAAAGGGAAGATTCAGTTTTAATGTAAAAGGCGGCCGATGTGAGGCTTGCAGCGGAGATGGAATAGTAAAAGTAGAGATGCACTTTTTACCGGATGTTTATGTACCTTGTGATATCTGCAAAGGAAAAAGGTTTAATAGAGAAACCCTGGATGTAAAATATAAGGAAAAGAATATATATGATGTACTTGAGATGACGGTAGAAGAAGCCCTTTCTTATTTCGAAAACCTTCCGAAAATCCGAAATAAGATACAGACATTATATGATGTTGGATTATCATATATTAAACTTGGACAGCCATCTTCCACTTTATCAGGAGGAGAAGCACAGAGGATTAAACTTGCAGCGGAGCTTAGTAAGCCCGGTACCGGAAAAACAATCTATATTCTTGATGAACCAACTACAGGACTTCATTTTGCAGATGTTCATAAATTAGCGGATATTTTGAATAAATTAGTAGTTGATGGTAACACGGTTATTGTTATTGAACATAATCTGGATATAATAAAGACTGCTGATTACATTATTGATATGGGACCGGAAGGTGGAGATGGCGGCGGAAAGGTTGTATGTCAGGGGAAACCAGAAGAAATTGTAAAGATAAAGGAATCCTTTACAGGACAGTATCTGAATATAAGCTTAAAAAGATAAGTCAGTTTAGTTATTTGAATTGTTTTAAAGTTAAAACCCGCCGTTATCGGCGGGTCTTTCTGCTTGCCAGGGATATGGTCTATGTGGGTCAGCTGAATTTAATTCGGATAATGCAGATGCTATTACAATTTTTTATTTCGGCAAATGCATTAATTGCTATGACTCTCTCCCTTTTCATTTTCTTTCCGTAAGCGCATAGTTTCTGGGTAGGCCTCAAAATTTATTTCCGGATTCTATTGCTAGGATTCGGAAATGCAAGCATTTACTCCATTTTGTTCTTGCAAAGTTCTTGGACTGTTTAATCCCAAGGTGCAAGTCTTGCTAATAAAGTTATGAAAGTTCTCCGAAGTATATTAGTACTATCTAGTATAAATTTCACTTGATTCAGCACCCGTTAGGATCGTATTCGTGAAAGTCTGAGTTTGAGGTTCCGTTCGCGGGTAGTTAAAGTCAGGAAATCTATAGTAAAACAAAAATCTATACACGCACTTATATGACGATTAAGCTGAAAGTGTATAAAACAATAAAAATATATGATTAATTATAATTAGAAAAGAGAATGCCTAATATGATGATATCAGTATCATGTTTGGCATTCTCTTTTCAATTAATTTAATCGTAATTAATGATGTAGTAAATCAGAAAGTAACTTACCATTAAGTCCATAGTCATCGTGGTTAGGTGATTCATAATAAAAGTTACTCATTTTGAAAGAAGGGTCATTTACAGAATTTTTAACTACTTCTGCTATAGATTTGCATAAGTCTGCTTTTTCTTCTTTACTTAAAGGATGACCTTGCAGTTTAACCGTTATTGTATTGCATGTATCGACTAATTTACCCTGAATATAGTAATTTTCATATTCATCAAAAAATATTTCAATAGTAGGCATTTTTATTACATTTTTATATGTTTCATATAATCTTTCTGCCATAAGGTTTTTGGTTACCTGATCTAGTTTTACTGTTTTGATATGAATGCTGGGCACGTTATTCTCCTCCTAAAATGTGAATATAAAGTTTTAATATAAATATAATACACTTCAAATTATAGTGTTAATTTATATTGTAATATCATTATACTACATAAAAGTTCTTTTTTATAGCCACAATCCATTGATTTTTTTTGAAAAACACACTATAATTTGTAGTGCTGAATTAAGGAGGATACAAAATGAATTTGAGCGCCAGGATACTATCAGAACAACTTTCTAAGAATATTTTATTTTCCCAGTTTGATGGTTTTGTTGATGAATTGATCTTAAATCGCCCAGAACACTATGTTGACCAAACTGAGTTAAAAAAAAATAATCTGTATATAGCAGAGGCTTCAAAATTACCATGTTATATTTATGCTGAAGCCGGAAGCTGCCTAATCTGTGTTGGAAAGCCAGACGAAAAATATTTAGCACAGAATTTCTCTATTATTTGTGTTTCGGGTAATATTTTTTTTGTTTTTAATCAAGTACAGAAGATTTTTGATAAATATGCAATGTGGGATCAAACTATGCAGAAATGTATTAACTCAAATTTAGATTTGCAAAATATAGTTGACAAGTCAGAAGAAATTTTTGAAAATCCATTGTATTTGAGTGATGCAGACTATTTTGTTATTGCTGAGTCAAAAAAAAATCCATTAAATATTAAAGCGATGTTTATACCACATAACACTATGATTAACTTAAAAAAAGATAAAAAATATGAAGAAATGTGGAAATGTGGAGCGCCAGTGATATCTCAACATGAAGATTCTAAGTATAGGCATCTTTCTATAATCATAAAATCACATGGCAGACTAGCTATATGTATATCTATTATGGAATACAACATTACTTTCAGATATAGCGATGCTGCTCTTTTAAAGCATCTGAGTTATTATGTAAGCCTTTATTATGAGCAGAATTTATTGGTTAACGAAGACTCTAAAACCTCTTTGCATTATTTAATTAAACAAAAGTTAAATGATAATTATGTCTCTGAACAAGATATAGAAAGAGCACTGGGCCCTTTTAATTGGAATATAGACCAAAGATATTGTGTATCGTATATTGAACTGAGTAAAAAAGATATTCGTTTTAATATGGTCAAATATCTATGCATTCAGATTGAAAAAATATTTAACCAGGCTTGCGTGTTTGAGTACAGTAATAATATTGTTTTAGTAATTAACTATTCTATAATTACTGACTTAAATAAAACTGAAGATTCTATACGCTCTTTTCTGCAGAGCAGTAGTTTGAAATTAGGAATCAGCCGACAATTTACTAATTTAAGTTATGTAAAGAATTATTATCTTCAAGCTAAGGAAGCTGTAGATATTGGAAAAAAAACAGAAGCAGGTTTGAATTATTTTAAATTTGAAGATTACTTTTTAGATTATATGATTAAGAATTCTTGTGGCACTCTTCTTCCAGAGTCTCTCTGTGCAAATGGTTTAATGGAAATGGCTGAGTACGACAAGATCCATAATACACAGTACATTGCAACTTTAAAGACATATTTTACTGAAAAATTCAATGCTACTCATGCTGCAAAAAAACTATATATTCATAGGACAACGTTCTTGGATCGCTTAGAAAAGATTAAGTATTTTCTCAATATGGATTTAAATGATTACCGGGCATGTCTATATCTTATGTTAGTTTTAGAGATTATGAATGAACAAGGTTAGCTATGTTAAATAGATATAAATTTTTTGTTGATTAGTCAAAAAAATACAAAAAAAGATAAAAAATGTCGAATATATTGTGCAATATAACAATAAAAAATAAAGTTTTTTGGCTTTGATAACATATACTTTGTCTAAAATGAAAATTATAATGTAGTTAAGTCAAATTACGTTACCATTTATTTCAGGTCAGATTATCGGAATTCCAATTGTAAATGTAAAAATGAATAAGTATTTAAGATATAAGGGGTGACTACGGTAATTGAAGATATTATTTCTGCATTCAGATATTATTTAAAATTGCCTTCTCCATAATAGAGTGGATTTCTTTCGAACGCATAGTTCCTTTAATTAAATCTGGAATCAACAAAATTTATTCATAGTCTACAATCCTATCTTTATCTTTGGGACGGTAATTTGCTCTACCCCTGAATTGCGGATAACGCAAATATCTATACACTTATTTTGATGAAAGGGAGATGTAAACTATATGGAATTTCCGTTGAAATTAGCTAATGAAATAGTAAATATTTTACATGCAGTTACTCTTAATAATGTGAATTTCATGGGAGAAGGAGGTATTATTCAGGCTTCTATCCAGAAAGAACGAATTGGTACTATACATGAAGGAGCCAAAATGATAATGTCAGGAAAAATGGATGAATTAGCCATCACCTTTGAGGATGCAGAGAATTTTGCGGGAGTAAAACCGGGATATAACGGAGTAATCATTTATCAAAATAAACGTCTTGGGTGTATAGGTCTGTCTGGCGATCCAGAAAAAATGAAGCCTCTTCAACAATTAGCCTCTATTGTTGTTAAAGAAGAATATGAAAAATATCTTTTTATTCAAAAAAGAGAACAAGTAATAGAAAATATAATACATGAAATAGATGAGGCTTCGATAGCAATTCAACAAATATCAGTTTGTAGTTTAGAAAGTCTAAATTATATCAAAAATGTAGAAGAAACTGCTAATGATGTAGAAAAAAATCTAATACAAATAGATGATATTCTTAAAATACTTAACAATATTATTCGGATGATAGAATTACTGGGATTTAATGCAATTATTGAAGCTTCCAGAGCAGGAGAACTTGGTGCAGGTTTTAATGTTGTAGCTAAGGAAATAAGGAATCTATCTAGTAATTCTAAAAAGTCAGTTGCAGATATAAGTCAATTTTTGTTAAAAATTCAGGCAAATATTTTAGACATTGTAAAAGGGGTTCACTATAGCAGCAAAATATCTCAGGATCAATCTTTGTCGTTACAGAGTATTAATGAATATACAAGGAGAATCGAATCCCTTACCGAAAAATTGAATGAAAAGGAAAAAAATACTTAGAACAATAGATTGCTATGTCGAAAGGTCTTTACGTTGAAAACTTTCATGCAGTTGCAAGTACTTGTTTTCAATCTTCCAAATTTTTAATTATTTCAAGATAGTGTCTGGTTGCCAGTATACTTGGCTTCCCCTTTTTACAAAATGAAAAACTGGCAAGCTTTGGAACAACCCGTTCAACAATAATCTGTCCATTGGTCATTTTTGATTTTAGTATTTCAAATGCTTCCTGAAAACGGTTATCCTTTTTTGCCCGGTTATAAAAAGACAAAATATAGACATACAGAAATAGATTATAATTGCGAAAGGGATATTCGACCTGCATAAAAAGTGTACCGATACCATAATGACATGGACCAATAGGCTTTCTAATGACCCAATGGTCTAAGAGAAAATCAACAGCTCTGTCAAGAGCCGGTTCTGTATTAAGGTAATCACTAAAGCGGAATGCACTTAGAATGGTAAGCGTTGGAAAAGGGTTGGAGTACTCTGTTTCAGGTCCCCGCCCAAAGTTAAACTTATTACACCGCCAACCTCCATCGATGTATTGAATCTCCAAAAAATGCTGAAAAGTCTTTTGAAGTCTTGGATCGGAGGCATATCCCATATGGCAAAGGGCATTTGCAGCAAGTGCTGTGTGGCATGGGAAAATACTCCCCTTTGGAGAAATCTTAAATCGACCATCCGATCTCCATGTGCTTAAGATAAGATCAGCAACATCTTTCATTAGTGGATTATCGGTTTCAACACCCAATTCTAATAGAAGAAGCACACTTTCCAGAGTAGAGAAAGGGGCGCCTTTTAGAAGACGTTTGTCTTGGCTGGCCCATAAATCACCTCCATTATCAAATCTGTGTGACAAAATTATATCAACGGCTGACGAATAAATCTCATCTACTGCCATTCCAGTTACCTCCATATGATAATGCATAAATATGCTTCGTAATCTTTGAATATTTTCTTAGTTATATACAACCAGCTCAATCCTCTTATTTTTCATGAAGATAGACAGTAAAGATGCTGCCAATTCCTTTTTGGCTTTTCACGCAGATTTCATTATCCGTAAGTCGAATAATTTCCTTTACTTGAGCCAGGCCTAATCCACTTCCCTCGGATTTATGTGGGGTATCTTCCTGATAAAACTTTTCAAAGATATAACGCTGCCCAGTCTCCGTAATACCAATACCATGGTCTTCAATTTCAAAAACAATATCAGAATTATTACGATAGAGCAAAATGCGGATATCACCGTTCTGGTTGCTATATTTTACAGCGTTATTTATTAAATTGGACCAAACACGTTCCAACAATAATTTTGCTCCTGAATATGTGATCTCTTCCATCTGCAAATCAAATTTAATATTTTTTGATTCCCATATATTCTCCTGCATCAAAAGAATCTGTCGAATCTGCTCATCTAGGCGAAATGTTGTTATTTCTGGGTTTAGCTTGTTATTTTCCAACTTGCTCAACATAAGAATATCGCTTGTGAGATCAGCTAGTTTCCGGGAATTGTTCAAAATGTGATGAATGCAATCCTGCCGTTCTTCATTTTCTAAATTGGGGGTTTGCAAATACATGGCATAGCCTTCTATGGAGGCTAACGGTGTTTTAAATTCATGCGATAAGTTAGATATAAAGTCCGAGCGAAGAGTACTGATCCCGGAAAGCTCATTTGCCATAACATTAAAATTGTCAAAAACATCTTTTATTTCATTGATTTTTCCATTATATTCAGTCTGAATATTTAGATCCCCACTTGACAGCTTTTTGGTTGCCTCTTTGATCTGTTCGATTGGTTTGACAAGACCTTTCAATAAAAAGTAAGGAGCTACAACCTGAAGATTAAATAACAATATCAAAATCGAATAGAGCATAAACCAGCCGTTTAAATTATCATGAAAACGATAATGTACAACCAGAATTCCGCATCCGATAAAAGTGCAGATTGCCAGGGCAATATAAAACATGACGCTGACACAAAATGAAGAAGCGTTATTTTCAATATACTTATTAGATTTCATGTTTCTGCACCGCCTTGTAACCAATACCCCGGATCGTCACTATTTCGATATCCTTATTGTCTGCTAGTCGTTCTCTTAATCGATTGATATGAACTTCAATGGTATGTGGATCTGTATAGGAGTCCACACCCCAAATTTCATCCATTAACTGCATTTTCGTAAAAGCATGTCCAAGGTTAGAAACGAGCTTATACAATAACTGAAACTCTTTTTGAGGAAGGACTTCAGCATTAGTTCCATCTGAAACAACCGACAGTGAATCATAATCCAGAGTGGTGCTTCCTATAATATATTTCCTTGATGACACCATTTGTGCTCTTCGTAAAAGAGCCTGAATTCGGATGACCATTTCATTAATATTGATCGGTTTTACCATATAATCATCTGTACCGGATAAAAAGCCGAGTTGAAGATCTGTAAATTTATCCTTAGCAGTAATCATTAATACAGGCATAAGATAGCCAGCGTCTCTCACGGAAGAAATAAACTCATAACCATCCACTTTTGGCATCATAATATCGGTTATAATCAGGTCGAACGTGTTCTGATCCAGAAGATCCAAGGCCTCCTGCCCATCGTTCGCTTCCAATATTCTATAACCATTTCGGAAAAGAACTTTGGAATAGAGTGCCCTTAGTTCTTTATCATCTTCGACAAGTAGTATCTGAAACATACTGTTCCCTCCTTTTACTAATCATAATAATACATGAATATTAACTGAAATTCAACAAATATTGAGGTATTATTAATTTTAAATTGAACATACTATTGTATATTTTAGTAGTCAACAGAAGTTGATAAAACTAATAAAATAAAGACTTAAATGAAAGGAAAATTATTATGAGTAACGTAAAATTAGAAGAAGCAATCAAAAGTAGACTTGAAACAGGATTTAAGAACTGGAACGGTGGATATGAATGCTGGCTGGACTGGTGCAAAACGCTTTACGAGCCAGACTCCCATTATAATGTCTATGGCAGGCGTCTGACTTTGCAGGAATACAAAGATATGATGGGTAAATTTTTCGAAAATTATGACATCAAAATGGGTGACTTCAAAAATATGATCATCAAGGATGACTGGTGCGCAATTCGCTATACAGTATATAATATAAACAAGAAAACTGGCGAGGAAGTGGAGCAGGAGTCCATGGAATTTGTTCACTTCAAAGAAAACCCTGATCCCATTGGCGTCAGAGTAATCGAAGGCTGGGCTACATCCACTGCGCCACTCTCGGCACATTAACCTAAAATAGCTTAGAGTTACCTTCGTAAAGATCCATTCAGGTAAATGTGAAAGCCCTATTTGTTTAATTGGAAGTAAGCTTATGACTTTCAAATTGAACAAATAGGGCTATATTTGTTTGTTGATGAGGATGAAGAGGTTACATAAGGTTTTTAGAAGCTCTTCATGTTGGGTTAGTATCTTTTAGCCAGCCTGGCCAATAACTGTATCGAAGTTATATTATCTTGATGCAGGTTTTGGATTGACCGCTATGTTACTAAGTCAATACTTACTTTCAGAAGATTTACTTTACAATATTCGATAATATCGTTTTTTAAGTGAAGTCACGATGTGTGAAAAATAGTAGCTACGAGTTTAGGGATAATATAAGTAATTTCTATCGATGATTATAAGAATATTAAATAAAGCAATCATTGACACTTTGAATCCTGAGTAATATATTTATAACGTGACAGGTTATTGATAATACACATGGAGACCTTAGGTTGAAAAAAACTTTAGCTAGTAGATAAGGGCGCAGTAAAACAAGGGATCATATATTTAAGAAAAATTAGAATACAGCAATGCGGTATGGTCATAAAAATTCTCTGTTAGATTTCATACAGACTTCGTGACAGTTGTTGCCCAAAATACATTTTTTAACTGTCGGATGGAGTTACTTAAAGTAGCAAAGTACTTTTTCTATTAAGATGGGTGGACCCTTCTGGTAGTTTAATAGGTGCGGGAGATGGACGTAGATCCAGATTTATAAAAGAAGGCATAGAGATTTCTAAAAGACTATATTTCTCATATGGAGGAGGAAGAGTATCTTATGTATATATCCAAAAGAAGTGCAACCTACATTGTGCAGGAAATAAGTACGATTATTGGAGAGAAAATAAATGTGATGAATGATAAAGGCATTATTATTGCAAGCAGTGACTTGGACCGAATTGGGAGTCTTCATAGTGCTGCAAAAGAATTAGTAGAAAGTAATTTACAGGAAGTTGTCGTAAAAAGCGATTCTGAATATTCGGGTGCACGTACGGGTATTAATCTTGCTATAAATTTTCAAAATGAGATAGTTGGAGTTATTGGGGTTACAGGTCCATTTAAAGAAGTTGAGAAATATGGGCAAATTATAAAAAAAATGACAGAAATTTTGATTCTTGACCAGTACTATTCAGAACAACGAGAAACAGATAAACGTATTATAGAAAGGTATCTGCATGAATGGTTGTTCGGAGATCACAAAAATTTTGATAATAAATTTATCCAACAGGGAAATATTCTGCAGATTGATATAACCATACCAAGAAGAGTAATGATTATTTCTTTTTTGCCTTCCCAAAATAGTAGTGCATCTGAAGTACAGAAGATGATAGATGCTTCTGAAAAGATAGTCTTAGATATTGTTAAGGAGGAGAAAAACAGTATCTATTTAAAATATGGAAACGAGCTGATATGTGGTTTTTCTGACTGCTCAGATAATGTTATGCTTAAATTTGCTGAACTTATGAAAAATAAAATAGAGATGAATTATCCAATTGAATTTTGCTGTGGTATTGATGCGTACTGCGAGGGACATTTACTGATCAACAAGAGCGTGAAGAAAGCCAGAAAGGCATTGAAAACATCTTTAAGATCGATACAAAAAGGTATAAGATTATATGAGAGTATTACAATGGAGATATTTCAGAGTGAACTGTCCAGCGATATTAAGATCGAATATATCAAAAGTATATTTAAAAACTTTAGTAGCAATGAGATTGAAGATTGTATTGGCATATTGGGAATATTTTATGAAGAAGAAGGGTCTGTTACAAATACTGCAGAAAGATTATTTATTCACAAAAATACATTACAGTATAAGTTGAATAAAATAAAAGAAAAAACAGGATACGACCCAAGATCGATTCGCTATTCTTCATTATATTATAATGCCATTCATTTTTTTTATGATGTAAAAAATAGTGTTTAACTTTAGCAATATTTTACAAATTCAATTAAAATATTTTTTAATTATTGTATGATTAGACATAAAATAGCAATATTTTTTAGTTTTGATAACATAGATAATAAGTGAAAAATACTTTATAATCTGAATATAGCAAACGACGTCGATTATATAATAATAAAGTGGAGGTTATTCATATGTCAGGTATTTCATTAATTATTGCTTTTGTTATTGCTATTATAGTAATGATTTTAGCTATATCAAAGTTGAAAATTCATCCGTTTTTATCTATTATGAGTGTTTCGTTGATCTTGGGGCTGGTCGCAGGAATTCCTCTAGTAGATGTAAAGGCAGATGGAGTTGTTAAGACTCTAGGTATAGCGTCTGTTATTGGAGCTGGTTTTAGTGGTACATTTACAAGTATTGGAATAGTAATTATACTTGGTGCTTTAATTGGTACAATTCTTGAAAAAACTGGAGCGGCACTTAAACTTGCGGATATGGTAGTAAAGTTAGTAGGTAAAAACCGCCCGGAACTTGCTGTTTTACTAATGGGCTGGATTGTATCGATTCCTGTTTTCTGCGATAGCGGATTTGTAATTCTCAACCCAATAAGGAAAGCTATGGTAAAAAGAACCATGACTTCTAGTGTTGCAATGACAGTTTCTTTGTCTGCAGGTTTATACATATCTCATGTTTTGATTCCTCCGACACCTGGTCCAATCGCTGCGGCGAATACATTAGGAATAGGTGATAACCTGCTACTGGTAATTGGATTAGGAGCATTATGTTCGGTTTTTCCACTTATTGCTGGATTACTATATGCAAAATATATTGGTAAAAAAGTAAAAGCAGATGACGAAGCAGAAAACAATGATGGAGAAGTTATACAATCTTATGATGAATTAGTGAAAAGTTACGGTAAATTACCAAGTGGTTTTAATTCTCTTGCGCCTATCCTTGTTCCGATTTTATTAATGGGAATTTCCTCTGTAGTCGCCATGGCCAAAATGACAGGTATGTTTGCAAATGTCCTGACGTTATTGGGAACTCCTATTATAGCTTTGGCTATAGGCACAATATTTGGAGTCATAACGCTTTCCGCTGCAAATGGAATGGATCAGTTTTATGATATTACAAACGAAACATTGAAAGTAGTGGGTCCTATTTTATTTGTAACAGCGGCTGGTGGAGTTTTAGGTAAAGTAATTGCTGTATCTGGTCTTGTTAAGTTCATTACTGATAACGCAGCTATTTTTGAAGCAATTGGAATCTTTTTCCCGTTCCTGTTAGCGGCTATTTTAAAAACTGCACAAGGATCTTCGACTGTAGCGATTACAACAACTGCGGGTATTCTGGCACCTTTACTTCCAATCCTAGGTCTTAATACACCTGTTTTGTCTGCTCTTACAGTTATGGCAATTGGAGCTGGTGCAATGACGGTTTCTCATGCAAATGACAGTTATTTCTGGGTAGTAACGAACTTTGGTGCGATGTCTCCTGAAAAAGGTTATAAAACTCATACTGTAATGACTCTCATACTAGGATTGGCAACTATTTTAGAAGTATTTCTTTTATCATTAATTATGGGTTGATTTATTATGATATAAGTCATAGGTTATTTCAAATGGGACGGTGAAAGAACCGTCCCATTCGTTAAAAATAAGGAGGTATCTATGAAAGTAGTAATTGCAATTGACTCTTTAAAGGGCAGTATGACTTCAATAGAAGCTGGAAATGCAATTAAAGAAGGAATTTTAAAAGTTACAGATGCTGAAGTCGTTGTGAAACCATTGGCAGATGGAGGAGAAGGCACAACAGAAGCTTTGGTGGAGGGGCTTGGAGGAGAACTGATTACAATTAAAGTTATGGGACCGTTAAAAAAGAATATAGAAGCAACTTATGGCTTTATTTCTGACAGTAAAATGGCAATTATTGAAATGGCAGCAGCAGCAGGAATCGTATTAGTTGATAGGAACAAAAATCCTATGGAAGCAACTACATTTGGCGTTGGACAAATGATAAAAGATGCCATTTGTAGAGGCTGCAGAAATTTTATTATTGGAATAGGAGGAAGCGCAACCAATGATGGGGGCATAGGAATGCTAACAGCATTGGGATTTGAATTTTTTGACAGCAAAGGAAACAGCCTAGGATTTGGCGGAAAAGATCTTGGGAAAATATCAGCAATTTCTACAGAACATATTCTTCCTGAACTAAAAGAATGCCATTTCAGAATTGCATGTGATGTTACTAATCCCTTGTGTGGAACCAATGGAGCAACTTATGTATATGGACCTCAAAAAGGTGTTAATGAAAATATGTTAGAAGAGCTTGACAAAAATATGAAAAATTATGCCGAGATAACCCAAAAATATTTAAATAATGATCATGCTGAAATACCTGGATCAGGGGCCGCGGGTGGTCTTGGATTTGCTTTTTTAAGCTATTTAAATGGAGAATTACAGTCAGGAATTGATCTTGTTATAGACGCTGTGAAAATCGAACAATGTATGAAAGATGCTGATTATGTAATTACTGGTGAGGGACGTTTGGATTTTCAGACAGCCATGGGAAAGGCACCGATAGGAATTGCAAAACTTGCAAAGAAATATGATGCGACTGTGATTGCTTTGGCCGGAAGTGTTACAAAAGAAGCTATAAAATGTAATGAAGAAGGTATTGATGCATTTTTCCCCATTTTGACCGAGATTGTTACACTGGAAGAAGCTATGTATCAAAAAACAGCTAGACAAAACTTGTTAAAAACGGCAGAACAGGTATTTAGGTTAATAACTGCAGTAGAATCAAAAAAATAGGATTGAGTAAGAAGTATATCAAGGCGGTCGGCATATAGCCTGACTGCCTTGATATTAGAGGTTACTGAAAAAACATCAATTTTTAAAAAATCAAAGATAAAAGCCGGCTTCTTTAAGAGTACGTGCAAGGGCCTCCATATATAAGTCACTGTCGTTATTTATAAATGGTCCATGAACGCCAATGGCAATATCAAGAAATTTGTTATAGTCTTCACTGACATGTGTTTCCCATCTAGTAATTTCTCCATAATCGTTTGTCTCTACAAAACCATAAGAATAAAAACTTATTTTGATGTCGTCTTGTGTGTGTCCTTCAAATAAGGTTTTCATAACAAAACCATTATTTGAAGGCCAGCATTTGAACTCAACTGGTCCCCAATCGGGAAACTTGAGTGAGTAGGCAAGTGCTTCCATGGTTGCTGATGTCGAAACAGAGACAGGGTGATTGCTTAAATATATGAGCTCTTTCCCAAAATATGGGGACCAGTAAACAGCATCGTCTGCGAACTTCCAATTATCATAGGTAGCTCCATCTTTGACTGCCTTTCGGTCGTAGGCATTGTGGTAGCATTCAGCCATACGAAGATGGAGTGCGATTCGATCTTCAAGGTTTAACTTGATTTTCATCTTCTAATCCCCTTTCTATTTTTAGTTTAGTAATGGCAGATTGATTTGAACGCTAATTCCAGAAATTAAACTGTTTATTTTAAAGAGGAACTGTAGATGTTGCCCAACCTTCAATTACCCTTACTCCGATTGGCTCAGGATTGTCTTTGAATTGGACAAACTCCATTGATTCTTGCTCAAATTTCTCGCCTGTAGTTTTGTTCCTGTTATAAACCAAATAACGAATTGCACACCAATCATCTTGAACAATCAGATTTTTAAACTCTCCGAGTTCAATGTCATAATTATCAAAAAGCTTACCCATCATATCTTTATATTCTTGAAGTGTAAGCCTCTTTCCATGAACATTATAATAAGCATCCGGTTCATATAAGGTATTGCACCATTCAAGCCAACATTCATAGCCTCCATTCCAATTTTTAAAACCACTGTAAAGCCTGTCCTTAATTGCTTCTTCTAATTTAATGTTACTCATATTAATTTTCCTTTCTTTTTTGTATTTTGTTATAGTTTTTTCAACCTTAGTTGATATTGTTATAATAAAAAACAATGTTCAATTTTAAGTTAATTTATATTCAATAATTGTTGAGGTTTAATTATCTTTCCAGTATAAAAATTATGCATACAGATCAGTGACTGGAATCATGAAATAAACCAGAGTATATTTCCCTCTGATACTTTTTAAATGAAGGCGGGATCCGCCCCCATAGGTCATTGTTAACCGGAGATTGGTATTGGTTAGACCGATGTGGGAGGAAGATATAGCGGAATGGACATAAAGCTGCTCCTGCAGCTTCAAAAGCTTTTCAGGAGGAATACCTATTCCATCATCCAAGATATAAAATAAGATGGATTTGCGGATGCGCCGTATACCAACATAAATATGACCTTTCCCCTTCTTTTCTTTGATTCCATGATATATGGAATTCTCCACAATTGGCTGAAGAATCATCTTTTTAATAGGATAGATGGTACATGAGTCATCGACCAAGTAGAGTATCTCAAATTTATCCGTATAGCGTATCTTCATTATGTCAAGATAAGTTTTTAAATATTCCAGCTCTTCTTTGACTTTTACATTTTCCTGAGAGTCACCTAATGAATAGCGCATAACTGAGGAAAGGTTGGAAATCATGGTACTGCAAGAATTTTCCGAGGAAGTCAATCGTATGGCTTCCCAGAAAATGGTATTTAACGTATTATGGAGAAAGTGAGGATTGATTTGGTGCTGCAAGGCCTGCATTTTTAATATCTGCATTTTATAGTCCCGTTCCGATGCCTGGATCTTTAAATATTTTTGTTCTAGAAAAAGCTTTATAATGTTCAGCATAATGTATTCAAACGGGTTTCCGGCTTTCTTTGGCATTTGGTCAAAATGCTGTTGCGAAGCTTCCGGATTGCTGAAGATTTCGATGATACTGTTTAAATACCGGTATTCCTTGTTGGTCTTAAAAAAGGCAAGGACAAAGGATAAGAAGATTCCTGAAAACATAAGAAGCATGTAAGTTCCGGTAAGGCTTCTTGTCGATTTGTAGATTTCATTGGAAGGAGTAAAAGTGATGTAAGTCAGTCCGTTGTTCCTTGCAGATTTTAAGTATGCAGTCTTGTGGTACATACCATTTAGTTGCATATCAAACAGATGCTGCTCTTCTTTTGCAGTGAGTGTTGTATAAATGGAGGTCAGCTCGCTGTCAGAATCATCAGATTTACTGTTGGTATAGATAACATTGTGCTCCGAATCAATTAGGTAAATCGTCTGATCGCTGTATAGCAGCAAGGTCTGAAAATATTGTTCCATCTTATTTAAATTATATTCAAAGGCGATCATGCCCGCTGGCTCAGATGCAAAACGGGTATAGAGACGCTGGTAAATGATCAGAGCGTCTGTTGACGCTGTGGATCCAGGGATTTTTTTTTGTTTGATTTCCATCCAGAAATCTTTCTTACCAGAATTTTCATATGTTTCTTTAAAATTCAGTTCTTCCGAAGAGGTAATCGTTTGGATTCTGCCCTTTTGAGGAAAGAAGATCCTGTTATTGGCGTTGTCATAATAGACATATATGTTTTCAATATAAGGGTCAGTAAAAATAAGATTCTGAAAATATAAAGACAGATTTTCAATATTTTTCAGAGAATCCAGGGAGAGAGGCTTTTCATTAAACGCTTTTTTCATTTGAATCGTGACTCTGGGATTTGATGAAAAAAATATTTTTGCATTATCAATTTGGGAATAAAGCTGTTCAATGGTCTTTTCCAGTTGATGAAGGGTCTGGTATGTGCTTTTTTCTATAGCAGCTGTATTGTCTTTGGAGGATTGGATTACGCTGTAAGGACCAATCATCATGATAGGAATCAAAAGCAGAAGACAGTTAGTCAGCAGGCTTTTGGTAAAGAATTGGTATCGAATGGATAATTGCTTTCGGTTTGTTTTTTTAATTCGTTTCATTATTTTGAGCCACCATTCCTTTGAGATTGTGTCAGGTCCTCCTCTCCTTCAATAAAACTTTATTCTCTTTACCGTATACAGTCGCACTAAGTGTAGGAAGAAGAGATCGAAGAACCCCATCAGTCAGGTATCCTTGAAAGCTTCCAATATTGTATTGGGTTTACATCAACGATTCCGATATTCGGTAGGGGTAACTCCCCAGTAGGCCTTAAAGGCTCTTGCGAAGTTATTGGGATTTACATATCCGATTATATTGCTTATATTATAAATTTTGGAATCTGGATCTTTTAGAAGTAAGGCGGCCTGCTTCATGCGGCTTTCAGTCAATAAATCCGAAAAGGTCTTAGCAGTTTTTTGTTTAATTAGCTGGCTAAGATAGGAGGAATTTAAATACAGAGATTCCGCCAGATCAGAAAGGGAGCCTTCCCGGTAGTTCTTAGTACAATAGGAGAGGACCTTGTCAATGATTTCATCCGGGATGTAATCTGTCTCATCGAGGGAGGAAATCTGATATATATTGTCCAGTTCCTTCTTTATAGTAGCGAATATTCCCTTAAGTTCTGAAAAATTTGTAGGCTTTAAGACATAGTAGCGTACCCCATAGCGAATGGCGTTCTGGGCATACTGAAAATTGTCATAGGCACTTAAAAAGACAATAGTAGGGCGGGGGGCAGGAGTTTCACAGATTGCTTTTGCAAGGCTGATTCCGTCTATGTCAGGCATACTTATATCTGTCAAAACCACATGGACAGTATTCTCTTTTAAATACTCGAGAGCTTCCCTTCCGTTTCCTTTTTGGGCACAGACAGAAAAGCCTGAATCATTCCAGGGAAAACAGGAAGCGAGAATATTACGGGAATTGGCCTCGTCATCTACAATTAAAAGCTCATACATCGTCTTACCTCCCCAATGCATTGGTAAAGTTTATTACCTCAAATTATAGCATGTCAAACTTCTTTGCGTCAAATAAGAGCGGTGAATCCAAGGTGATTTTGAAAAATATCTAAAATAAAGATATGGCTGTAATATAAAGATAGACAAAAATGATAGTAATAAGTGAAGGAGGCAGGGGCACAGATTAGGGAGTATGTGATAGAATCCTATTAACGAAAAGTGTTAGGAGGAGTAATGCATGTCACCGCAAGCAACTAAGAATCGCCCCGTACCCAGTGTCAGGAAATATCCGAAAAACTGGAGGTGGGGAATTTTGTTTATTCTGCCCTGGTTAATTGGTTTTTGTATTCTTCAGGCATATCCGCTAATTATGTCTTTGTACTATTCATTTACAGACTTTTCTATTCTGTCAGAAGGAAAGTGGATAGGGTTAGACAACTATACAAGACTGTTTCATAAAGATAAATACTTTGTGAAATCACTAGTATTGACCTTTAAGTATGCACTTTTGGCTGTACCAATGAAGCTCATTATGGCTTTAATTGTGGCAATGATACTGAATATGAAGCTGAAGTGTATCAATCTGTTTCGTACAGTTTACTATCTGCCTTCTATTATGGGTGGTAGCGTGGCAATTTCTATTTTGTGGCGTTTTATGTTTATGAAAGAGGGAATGATTAATAACTTTCTAGGAGTATTTAGGGTTCCTTCTGTAAATTGGCTGGGAGATCCGAATATTGCATTGGTAACCATTTGCTTACTGGTTATATGGCAGTTTGGTTCCTCCATGGTTTTATTTCTTGCAGGATTGAAAAATGTACCAACAGAACTTTATGAGGCAGCTGAGGTCGATGGAGCCAACAAATGGACAAAGTTCTGGAGCATAACTCTTCCTATGCTGACGCCAATCGTGTTCTTTAACTTGATTATGCAGATTATCCATGCGTTGCAGGAATTTACGTCAGCATTCATCATTACAAGTGGCGGTCCCAATCACGGAACCTATCTCATCGGAGTGAAAATTTATGAGGACGCTTTCCAAAATCTGAAGATGGGGTATGCATCTGCGTCCTCATGGGTGTTGTTTGTGGCCATTCTTCTAATTACGCTTTTGGTATTCCGCTCATCCAGTGCATGGGTATTTTATAATGATGGAGGAATGGACTGATGAGAGTGAAGAAAAATGATTTAATCGCATATGTGATCTTAATTGTTATGGGTGTTGCAATGATTTATCCTTTGATCTGGCTATTTTTTGCCACCTTTAAGGATAATCAGGAGTTATTTGGAAAGATGAGTCTTCTGCCTGAAAAATTTTCCTCCATTGCCTATAAAAATGGCTGGAAGGGAAGTGGTCAGTTTACCTATCTTACCTTTTACTTAAATACGTTTAAGCTGGTAGTGCCTACTGTTCTGTTAACCGCATTGTCAACTGGAATTGTTTCTTATGGGTTTGGAAGATTTAAATTTCCTTTTAAGAAGACGCTGTTTGCACTTATGATATCTACATTAATGCTGCCAGACGCAGTCATCATGATACCCAGATATGTGGTATTTAATAAATTTGGATGGATAGATACTTACCTTCCCTTCTGGGCACCTGCAGTATTGGCCTGCTATCCGTTCCTGATTTTTATGCAGATTCAGTTTCTGAGAGGAATTCCGAGAGAGTTAGATGAATCCGCTTACATGGATGGGTGTAATCCATTTGTGGTATATATTAAGATCCTGGCTCCTCTTTTAAAGCCGTCGGTGTTTTCTGTAATCATTTTCCAGACCTTATGGAGATGGAATGATTATTTCAACAACCTTGTTTATATTAGCAGTGTAAAGAACTATACCTTATCCTTGGCCTTAAAGATGTCCATTGACAGCCAGGGTTCATCAACACCATGGAATCAGGTGCTGGCCATGTCCTTTGTATCACTGATTCCGCCTATTCTTTTATATTTCTTCGCACAGAAATATTTCGTTGAAGGTATTACAGCCGGAGGTATTAAAGGCTAAAAATAATATTATGAGAGGTGGCAGTTTGCCCCTCAATTCAAGGAGGATGTATTTTTATGAAAAAACAGTTTAAGAAACATGCGGCGCTTTTTATGTCAGTATCAATGGCAGTGATAACTCTTATAGGGTGTGGGAGCGCAGGCAAAACAGATGAAACTAGACAGACAACTCAGAGCGCAGCGGAAACATCAGTAGCCAGTGGAGACGGAGCGCCGGTAACCTTACGCTTTTCCTGGTGGGGAAGCGACAACCGTCATGGGGCATTATTAGAAGTAATCGATGCTTATCAGGCAAAGAATCCCAATGTAAAAATAGAAGCAGAGTATCAGGGATATGACGGATATTATGAAAAAATCATGACTACCCTTTCCAGTAATACGGCACCGGATATCATTCAGCTTAATAAAGAATGGCTGCCGGATATTCAGGGGGCAAAACATTACTTAGCAGATCTTTCCACATTGCCCGTTGATTTAAGTACCTTAAAAGACCACTTGCTTGAAATCTCAGGAACCTATAATGGTGAGGCTAATATTTTCCCATGTACGGTAGGCGGTTCCCCTGTTGTTTATGTGAATGCAGATTTTGCAAAGGAATTTGGTATTGATCTTACAAAGAATTATACTTGGGAAGAATTTGCAGAATTAGGAAAAACGGTTCATGAAAAAGACAGTGATTCTTATCTCTTGACGGCAGATGCAGATATGCTAAATCGTCTATTTATGCAACCTTATCTGGTTCAAAAGATAGGAAAGCCTGTTATTGATGAAGAGACCTATGCCCCTAATTTTACAGAGGCAGATGCCACAGAAGCATTCCAGAATATATTAAATCTTTATCAATCTAATGCGCTGGAGCCATTTGGTGATGCCGCAACTTTTGCTGGCCAGATGGATCAAAATACCAAGTGGATCAACAAAAAAATAGGTATGATCGTTGATTACACAGGATCAGCTCCTAAGTATCTCTCTTCTGTAGACAGTCCTCTGGACGTGATTTCAGCACCAGTAATGGAAAATGCAAAGAGCACTGGTGTGGTATACGGCGGAGACCGGGGCTTTTCTATTAATGACAATTCCGCTCACAAAGAAGAAGCAGCTAAGTTCCTGGATTTCCTTATGAATGACCCGGAAGCCATTAAAATTCAGAAAACAGAAGTCGGATATTGCCCTACCCAGCAGGCAGAAGATATTCTCATTGCAGAGGGTTCTGTTGATGAACTTCAGAAAAAGGCTATTGATCTGGTTGCAAAAAATCCTTATATTAATAACATGATAAGCGGCAATACAGAACTTGAGGTAGTCCGAAAGGATTTGATTCAGGAAGTTATTTACGGAGATATTACACCGGAAGATGCTGCTAAGGAATTATTAGAGCAGTATGAAGAGATATTAGGACAATTAAAGACGAAGTAATCCGTTTATAAGAAGAGGAGTGAGGGTGTTGCAAAATATATATTTTGTGACACCTTCTGTCCGTATTTACCGTTCAATGCAGGAGGGAAGATGAAGAACAAAGAGTATTATGAAAATATGCTTATGAAACTGGTTGATCCCCTGAAGGATCATTACAGTACAGGCGGTGCAGGGCTGAAGCTTGGAGCCTATGCTGCCGGCTACGGAAACAGGATTGGGGATATGGAAGGCTTTTCTCGCGTATTGTGGGGAGTGGCCTCTTATTGGGCAGGAGGCGGAACTGATAAGAGTCTGCTGGAGCAATACCAAAAGGGACTTGCAAACGGTACGGATCCTGACTCAGAGGAATACTGGGGTGATCTTCATGATAAAGATCAGAGAATGGTGGAAATGGCTGCCATTAGCTATGGATTATTAATGATACCGGATCAATTGTGGGCGCCTCTTAATGAACGGTCCAAGGAGAATCTGGCAAACTGGTTGTACCAGATCAATGAGTATTCACAAGCTGAAAATAACTGGCAGTTTTTCAAGGTCATTGTAAATCTGGCATTAAAGAGTCTTGGAAAGAAGTGGAGCCAGAAACAAGTACAGATTGCCATGGACAAGTATGAATCCTTTTACATTGGAAACGGCTGGTATTCTGATGGTAAACGCCCTCAAAAGGACTATTATACTTCTTTTGGAATTCATTTCTACTGTCTGCTCTATTCAAAATTTATGGAAAAAGAAGATCCTGTACATGCGAAACTTTTTAAGGACCGAGCAGCAGAATTTGCTAAGACATTTATTTACTGGTTTGATGATGAGGGGAAAGCACTGCCCTTTGGCCGTTCTCTGACCTATCGTTTTGCAGAAGCGGCATTTTTTTCCGCCTGTGCACTGGCCGGTGTGGAGTGTGGTTCATGGGGAGTGATGAAGGGAATCATAGAACGACATTTGGAATACTGGATGCGGCAGCCGATATTTGATAATGGTGGGGTGCTTACAGTGGGCTATACCTATCCTAATCTTTTGATGTCAGAAGCATATAATGCACCAGGTTCTGCTTACTGGGCTTTAAAAATATTTGTATTTTTGGCACTGGAAGAAACTCACCCATTCTGGAGTGCTGAGACAGAGCAACTTCCTAAGCTGAAGTCTTATTTGGCGGTAAAGGAATGTGATATGCTGATCTGTCACAGAGACCATGAGGTTGTGGCTCTTACAGCAGGGCAGTATCCGACCTTAGAGCATCCCTTTGCGGCAGAAAAATATGCAAAATTCGCTTATTCATCCCAATTTGGTTTTTGCGTATCCCGCTCTTTTCATTCCATTGAGCAATCAGGAACGGACAGTATGCTGGCCTTTTACATTCATGGGATGCATTATGTCAGAAGAAGATGTGAGGAGTATCAAATCACAGAGCAGGAGGTCTATTCCAGGTGGAGCCCTGTGGAAGGGATTATGGTGGAAACCTGGCTGACCCCAGAAGGAAGCGGACATAGACGAAGACATGTGATTACCAGCAGTCTGCCTGAAATTACTCCCTGCATCGCCTATGACTGTGGCTTTTCATACCCAAACTGTATGGAAAAAACTAAAAAAGCGACCAATGGAACGGAAGCTTTGGTATCTGATGAAAATGGTTATAGCCGGGTGATGTCTACGGTTGGAGAGGCAGCGGTAATTGCCGCATTACCGAACATGAATCTCATATTCCCCAACGTCTTTATTCCAGCAGTCCGTTTTACGGTTACCCCTGGGGAGACGAAGATAGAAACCCTTGTGGAAACAGAGTTTACAAAGAAGACTGTGCTGATCGGGGGAGGAAACTGCTATGCGATACAGAATTGATAAAGAAACTATTCTCTGGGCAGAGGAGAACTGGAAGAAAATCGAGACAAAGCTGGAGGCAGAATGTAAGCGTCTGGGTGGAATGATGCCTTATGTTCCGGAAGATGGTAAATATTATGATATGGGGGAAAGGGAGCTGACAGCTTGGACCAATGGTTTTTACTCCGGCATTTTGTGGCAGATGTATCATGTAACGAAGAAGAATTGCTATCTGGTAAATGCAAGAGAAATTGAGAAACGGCTTGATGGGGCATTCCAAAACTTTTCAAAGCTGGACCATGATGTAGGTTTTCTTTGGCTTCACACTGCAGTGGCGGATTATCGTCTGACCGGAGAAGAAGAGTCCAAAAGCCGGGGACTTCACGCAGCAGGAATTCTTGCAGGTCGATACAATCCCAATGGACGGTATATTAAAGCGTGGAATGGGGAACGTTCTGGCATCGCCATTGTGGACTGTCTGATGAATCTGCCTCTTCTTTATTGGGCTTCAGAACAGTCAGGTGACAGTGCATTGAGACAGATTGCCATAAATCATACGGAGATGGCTCTTAAGTACATCATCCGTACGGACGGATCCTGTAACCATCTGGTAGAATTTAATTCTGTTACAGGAGAATATTTAAATAATCCGGGAGGTCAGGGTTATGAGAGCGGCTCCTCCTGGAGCCGGGGGCAGTCCTGGGGGATTTACGGAATGGCGCTGGCTTATAAATATACAAAGAATGAAGCTTTTCTGGATGCAGCCAAACGGGTGGCCCATTATTTCTGTGCCAATCTGGCGCTAAATGACTATGTTCCCATGCTGGATTTCCGAGCTCCAGAGGAACCGGTTTATTATGATACCACAGCTGGAGTCTGTGGGGCCTGCGGTCTTTTGGAGCTTTCGGAACATGTAAAACCATTGGAAAAAGACTTATATGTGAAGTCAGCAATTCGTTGCCTGAAGGCGGTTACAGATCGATTTTGCCAGTGGGATCCGGAGATAGATTCTATTTTAAATTACGGATCAGCCAGATATGACAGAGAATCAGATCGCCATGTTCCAATTATCTATGGAGACTATTTTTTGGTGGAGGGTTTATTAAGGCTACTTAATAAGGATTTCTTGATCTGGTAGGAACTTAAACTGAATTTTAAAATGGAAACGTGAAATATCTGAATACAGACTGTTTAGTCAAATATAAAAAATGGAGAAATAAAGAAATGCAGAAATTGGATCTGAATGAAATTAGAGAAAAATTAAGTCTAGTGGTAGATAAACTGTTAAATCTCGATGAGGCCAAAGAAGAAACGGCAATTAAAGACTGTCGTGAGGCAGTTGGTTATTTTAAGAGAGATTTTGGTATAAAGGAATGGGACTGGCCTCAGGGCATAGGGCTTTATGGGCTCATGAAGCTTCAGAAAATTCTGGGACAGGAAGATTATATAGAATTTCTCATTCACTGGTATAAAGAGAATATGAAACAAGGTCTTCCATCGCGAAACATCAACACCACGGCTCCCCTTTTAGCACTTGTGGATTTAAATGAATTAGAGAAAGACATGGCGTTTGAAGCTCTTTGTATAGACTGGGCCAATTGGATTATGAAATGTCTTCCAAGAACCGAGGAAGGTGGTTTCCAACATGTTACCAGTGCAAACGGAGACCGTCTGGGAGTCCGTTTGAATGAAAATGAGATGTGGATCGATACCCTTTTTATGACAGTACTATTCTTAAACAAAATGGGTTTAAACTACAATCGCCAGGATTGGGTGGATGAGGCATATCATCAGATACTGATTCATATCAAATATCTATATGATAAAAATTCAGGACTGTTTTATCATGGCTGGACTTTTAATGAAAGAAATAATTTCGGTGGTATCTTCTGGTGCAGAGGCAACAGCTGGTTTACCGTGGGAATTCTGGAATATATGGAGATGTTTAAAGGCACCATGAATTCGGGAATCAGGCAGCTTGTCACACAAACATATAAAGCTCAGGTACAGGCCCTAATAAAGCTTCAGAGCAAAAGCGGACTTTGGCATACTGTTCTTGACGACAAGGAAAGCTATGAAGAGGTGTCAGGCTCTGCAGCCATTGCAGCAGGCATTATAAAGGGCATCAAGATGGGGATTCTTGATGACACTTACTTGGAGTGCGCTTATGCTGCTGTACGGGGTATTCTTAAGAATATCGATGAGGAGGGAACCGTGCTTCATGTTTCCGGAGGAACAGGTATGGGGTATGACAAAGAGCATTATAAGAACATCCTTATAGCACCTATGGCTTATGGACAGTCGTTGACGATACTGGCGCTTTGTGAAGCGATTAATATATAAATACTAAATAAAGGATAAGCTCAGGAGAGTTTTGATACTCTGTGTGGCTTATCTTTTTGTGTGACTGTAAAAATTAACCCCTTACTATGCAGAGGGAGGAATGATCTTTAGATATAAGCTACTCCTGTGCCAAAATAAATGTAGGTCTGTAAACCATGTAGGACAAGTTTTATGGCAAAAAGAAACAGAAGTATTGATTATCGAGAGAAGTATTCGAAAGCAAGTAATTCGGTCATTGAGGTACTGGAAAAAAGTAACTACAAAATGGAGTATCAGCAGTATGACTTAAAGGTGGAACGTTACCATATTGCCTGCGTTAGTTGTGCAATTACTCTTATTCCCAGCAGGGAGGATTCCTTTGAACGGCTGGAAGAATCAAATCACCAGTTTGCATCGGATGAAATAAGTGTTGAAGATGCCGCAGTCCAAGCGGTGCTAATTGAAAAAATGCTCTCCTGTTTAAAAATGCTTACACCAAAGGAGCAAGAACTGATAAAAGAGCTGTTTTTCAAAGGAAAAAGCGAGCATCAAATATCCAGAGAAATAAATATCGCACAGAGAACCATACATGATCGAAAGGTAAGAATCCTTAGCAAATTAAAGAAACTGATGGAAAATTAAAAGTTATTCCGCTCAACCCCCTCGCTGGACGTGAAAGTAAGTGAGGGGGTTTTTATGTTCCTCTTTTTGCTCTTTGAAAATTTTATATCCAACAGCATAAATACTTGATCTGTCCAGCCGTGATGAGCGGCAGCGACATTGACAGATACGCGGAGACTGCCTGCGTATTGGTAAGGCGGCACATAAACAGCCTTACCAATACGTCGAACCGATAGCATCGAAGGTGACGAGCGATAAGATCTGGTCATAAAACAGCCCATGGTGGGCTGTTTCGCAAAGAAACGGACAGTGATAATGCTACTTCCGCCCAGCCACAGACATCGCAATGGGGGCGGCCCGGTGAGAACCACGGGGAGGTGAGATTCCTATGAGGTCTGCTGACCACAGACCATTTAAGCTGTTGCCTATGCTTCGGGGAGTAGTGTCGAATAGAAGCATTTAAATGAAGAACAAGCAGATTGTTTTATCTTAGAAACTACACGGCAGGACAATTCTGCCCTGCCGTGTCCTTGTAAGATTAAACACCAATAAGGAGGAAATGTAAATGAATAATCAACCACTGAGTGAATTCCTGGAAAAGGAATTGATCATTGGCTATGTTAACAGCTGTGATGGGACTCGGCAGACATTCTATTTTGAGAAGTCCTCAGCCAATATTGCAAATTTTATCATGCTGCATCAGGAAAATACAGATCATATTATTTTAACTGATTTAGCAGATCGTTTCATTCTGGATACCTTTGGTGAATTTATCAACCGCTGTCCGGATCAGAGCTTTCTACAGGAGGTTCTAAAGGAATTGGTGCCTATGCAGACAGGAGAAAAGAACCCGATTGAAATCGAGGAAGCCAGCGAAAAAGAATATCATAGGCTTTTATTCGAAGAAGATCAGAGAATAACAGAAATGGAGATACGGATGCTGTAGTTTTATCTGTTTTACCAATGGATAGGAGGGATTCATTATGGATAGACAACTGAGTGCATGGTTATATTGCAGGATTGATGCACCAGAAGATGTGTATGGTGTACTGAAAAAGCAGAAAAAAGAGCTTTATGATTATGCGGATCAAAAGGGATTCACGGTGGCGGGTACCTCTGAGGATTTGTCAGATGGTCTTACGTTTGACCGGCCAGGCTGGAAGCACTTCATGGAGGCTGTCACGGCGGGAACAGTGGACGTGCTTCTTGTTTACAGATTTTCCTGCATAGGCAGGGATATTTGCCGGACAATGGCTTGTCTGGAGCAGCTCAGGCAGAGCGGTGTGGCGGTTTATTCCCCGCTGGAGGGGGCACTGTCATTTTCGCTCCAGAAAACAATGCAGGATGTGATTTCACATTCCGGTTTTCAGCAGAGGTCAGAGGGGGATATGTAATGGAAAGAGAAAAGATTGCCAGAGAAATGCAGTATAAACTGGCTGTGAAGCTGTTGGAGGTTATGGTCAGCAGCGGCTTTTTACTGCCAGAGGAATATGAAAAAATTGATGTACTGAACAGGGAAACATTTTCTCCAGAATTAGCGGAAGTATATTCATAATAACACTAGCTATCTTCAAGAAGGTGTGGTAATGTGTGATGCTGACAGGGGGGAAACTTCGAAGAAAGGAGAAAAGAATGGATAAGAAAGCAGTTAAAAAAGTAATAAAAATTGAGCCTGTCAGCACCGCTATAAGCGTGGAGAAGCCTACAGCTAGGCGAGTATGTGCTTATTGCCGAGTCAGCACAGGATCAGCGGAGCAAAACAGCTCCTTTGAAGCTCAAGTGGAGTATTATACCCGCCTGATTGAAGAGAAGGTCAACTGGATATGTGCCGGCATTTATGCCGATCAGGCGCGAAGCGGCACGAAAACCAGCGGACGGGACCAATTCCAGCGGATGCTGCAGGATTGCAGGTTGGGAAAAATCGATTTGATTCTTACCAAATCCGTCACCCGATTCGCCAGAAATACTGTAGACAGCATCAAGGTAATACGGGAGCTTAAGAAATTAGGTGTCGAAATCTACTTTGAAAAAGAGCGGGTAAGCACCTTATCTGAAAAAAGTGAACAGCTCCTGACCATCCTTAGCTCCATAGCGCAGGCCGAGTCCGAAAACATATCCACCAACAGTCGCTGGTCTATCCGTTATCGCTTCCAAAATGGAACCTTTATCATCGGCAGTCCGGCCTATGGATATGAAAAGGATGAAAAAGGTGAATTAATGATTGAACCGCAGGAAGCAAAGATTATCCGAAAGATTTTTGATGAGTACCTTGGCGGGAAAGGTTCATATGCCATAGCCAGGCAGCTGCGCCGAGAGAGTATCCCCACCATTCGGGACTCAAAGGGTTGGCAGGATAGTGTGGTCAAGGGGATTTTGCAAAATCCTCTGTACGAGGGCGACTTACTATTCCAAAAGACCTACACGACAGAGGGAGTACCCTTTACTAAGAAGCATAACCATGGGGAGATGCCCCGATATCTGGTTACCGATAACCATGAACCGATTATCACCAGAGAAGAAGCACAGGCAGTATGGCAGCTGTATGAATACCGCAGACAGAAGCAGTGTACGGAGAATCTGGAGGTTTATCAAAGCCGATACGCATTTAGCGGCAAAATTATCTGCGGAGAATGCGGCAACACCTTTAAGCGTCAGAAGCTTTACATCGGAGAGCCTTACCAAAAGGTTCAATGGTGCTGCCGTCAGCATATTGAGGATATTTCAAAATGTAGTCAGAAATCTATCCGGGAGGACTGCATCAAACAAGCCTTTGTCACCCTGTGGAACCGGCTTGTGGGTAATTATGAAGAAATCCTGCTTCCCTTGCTGGAAGTTTTAAAGGCTGTGCCAGGTGATACGGTGCAGGAGCAGGAACTACTTAAACTGGATCTAAAAATATGGGAATTAAAACAGCAGAGTCATATGTTGCAAAAGATCCTTTCGGACGGCAGCATAGGCTCTGTTGTTTTTATAGAGAAACGAAACCAAATCGACATGGAGCTGGAGGCTGCATATCGTAGACAGCAGGTTCTCAAGGAACAGAAGCTGTTTGAACAGGAAATCGGACAGACGGAATACTTGATTACGGTATTCAGAAATCGCCCCTCGATTATAGAGAATTTTGACGAGGAGCTCTTCCAGATGGTTATCCACAGAGTAACCGCCTTTTCTGGAAGTCGGCTGGTCTTCCAACTTAAAAATGGACTGGAACTGGAACAAGACTATGGAAAGGAGCGTTAAGAATGCAGAGACATATACCCTTTGGCTATTGGATTATCGATGGGAAGGCGGAGATTATGCCAGAAACTGCAAAGGTTGTAAGGGCTGTTTTTCAAGAGTATCTTACTGGAATCGCCACCCGCCAGATTGCAAAGAACTTAACAGAACAAGGTGTATTGAATGCCAGTCATAAGTGCTCGTGGAATCACGGTTCAGTTGGAAAAATACTGGAAAATAGAAAATACACGGGAGATGAATTTTACCCGCCTTTGATTGATACAAAAATTTTCGAGCAGGTACAGTGCCGCAGAGAGGAGCAGGTAAAAAAGCTTGGCAGATATGTACAGCCTAATAGCTTCCGAAACCAAACGCTGTTAGGCGGAAAGCTTTATTGCGGTGTTTGCGGACAACCATACCGAAGATATGTGGAGCAATGCGACAAGCCTGGCGAGAATATCAAATGGAAATGCAAGCATTACATCAAGGAAAAACGGGTTTGCTGCCGTAATATTTTTCTGACGGATGCTGTAATCGAGAATGCCTTTGTCAGCATCATCAACCGGATAATAGCGGAACCTGATATGCTGGAGCCAAAGCACCGGATTAAGCTGCCGCTTTCATGCCCTGCCTGTGAAAAACTGACCCTACAGATACAGACGGCTTTTGAAACCGGACAGTATACGCCAGAGGAAATCAAAAGGCTGGCTTTTGACCGGGCAAGAGAGCAGTTTCGGTCGGCGATTATTAATGACACAGATTATCAGACTGATAAGCTAAGAATCGCAGTGTCCGGGAGAGAAGTACAGGCGAAACTTGAGGAAAAGCTTTTTCAACAGACTGTACGGAAGATCATGGTTCACCCGGAGGGGAAGCTCCAGTTTGAATTAAGAAACTGTCTGATTCTTGATGTCAGTATCAGTGAAATACAGCAGAAAGGAGAGAATACCCCATGCAGGCAGTAAAGAAGAATATTTCCGTTATTCCAGCGACTCTGGCCTATGACAGATCAGTTAGACGGCAGACGAAGGCTTTGCGGGTAGCAGCCTACTGTCGCGTCAGCACCCTGCAGGAGCAGCAGGAAACCAGCTATGAAGCGCAGGTGAATTACTACACAGAAAAGATTAAAAGCAATCTTAACTGGAAGCTGGCGGGTATCTATGCGGATGATGGAAAAAGTGCAACATCAACTAAGAAGCGAAGCAATTTTCAAGCCATGATCGATGACTGTTTGGCAGGAAAAATAGACATGGTCATCACCAAATCCATTAGCAGGTTTGCCAGAAATACGGTGGACTCATTGATGAATATTCGAAAGCTCAAGGAAAAAAGTATCGCAGTGTTTTTTGAAAAAGAAGGTATCAATACACTAGAAGGGAGCGGCGAACTGCTGATTACAATCTTAAGCAGTCAGGCACAGGAGGAAAGCCGGAATATCAGCGAGAACTGCCATTGGGGAATCGTCCGCAAATTTGAAAACGGCAAGGTTATAGTCAATCACAGTAAGTTTTTAGGTTATACAAAGGATAAGGAAGGAAATCTGGTCATTGTTCCAGAGGAAGCGGAGCTGGTGCGCCGGATATTCCGCCTTTTCTTAGAGGGTAACAGCAGTTATGGAATCAAGCGGATGTTGGAGGCGGACGGCATACTTACCGTCACAGGAAATACAGAGTGGCATGCTACCGTTATTGACAAAATGCTTTCTAACGAGAAGTACATGGGAGATGCCCTGATGCAGAAAACCTATACGGTGGATTTCCTGACCAAGAAAAAGGTGCTGAATAAGGGAATTGTGCCAAAGTACTACATAGAGGATAACCACGAAGCAATTATCCCCAAGGAGCTGTTCAACCGTGTGCAGGAAGAAAAGGCTCGCAGAACAGCCATTTACCGGCCTGCTGAAAGGAAAAAGGATGCCCCGGTTAAGGGAAAATACAGTGCAAAATATATACTGTCGGACATCATGGTATGTGCAGAATGCGGTCAGCCCTACCGCAGGCAGGTATGGACAAAGTATGGTATAAAAAAGGCTGTGTGGCGATGTGACAACCGCCTCAAGCATGGTTCGAAGCGGTGTAAATATTCTCCTACTCTGAAAGAAGATAGCATTCACGAAGCTATTATGTCAGCTATTAACAGCGTAGTGGAGGATCAGGGGGAGTTTGTACAGGCATTTCGAGAAAATGTTATCCGCATTATAGGAAACTACTCTGCCCAGGCTGAGCCTACACAGTATGATGAAAAAATTGAACAACTTCAACAGGAAATGATGAGACTAATTGAAGACAGTGCTAAAACCGAATGTGCAGATGATGCGTTTGATAAGGAATACCGTATTATCGCTGATAAAATTAAGGAATTGAAGAAGTTAAAAACTAAAGAGCTTAAGGAACGGCATTTGGCAGAAATTTATGAGCAGCGATTGCAGGATATTGACGGCTACATGAAAAAGGTCAACTACCTAAAGCGGGAATTTGATGATGACCTTGTCCGCAGACTGCTCCAATCGATCAGGGTAATCAGTGAGAGTAAAATAGAAATACAGTTTAAATCGGGTATTGTCATCCGCCAGGATGTCTTAAGTAATGAATAAATAGCGTTGGAACCGGCCATAAGCTTATTCTTAGTAGTGCTAATATTTATACTGAATACTAATGAACTAGTATTTTATTGTTTTTAAGTATACTATAGAAGTTTTGTACCTGTATTTGCTTACAAAATACTGCCTAATTAAACAAAAAAATATTTTTAGTTACATTTTTATTGGTATTATTCTACATTTTAAGATATATATGGTATAATATTACTATCTAAAAAATAGGGGGATGGATAATGTTATGCCAGAAGAACAAAAGCGAGATAAACGTGATGCAATACCTAGCTGGAATGGTTATATCTATCAGGGTGAGGTTGCAATTATAGCAGTTTTAGAATATATGCTTAAGTTGAAAAAACAGCCGGAGAGGCTTAAACAGTGCTATATGGCGCTCGAAGATGTAGAAGACTTCTCTATATATGAGGGAGAGGAGTTGAAGAGCATACATCAAGTTAAGGCAAAGAAGGGAACTAGCTTGAGCACATATAATGAAGCTATTTTCTTTTTGGCAATAGCAGCTAATGAGCACAGCAAAACACTTAATAAAGCATATCTACATGTGGAAGAACCATATCCGGGAGATTTGGATGTCTCTCTAGCATTAGAAGATTTCCGTGAAAAACAAAAAGAAAAGTGGACATATGCACTTGATTCAAAGAATTCAGACGTATTAGATGCAAAAATGAAAGAATTGCAGAAGTGCGTCACGAGTGATGGCAAGATTGACAGGAGAGTTTCCTTAGATAAACAGCAAATTTTGCATTATATCAATGCTGAGAACTGGAAAGCGTTGACGCAAGAAGATGTGTTGGAGGGAATTCGACTCTACGAATTAAATATTGAAAAAAGTTCTTTTTCCCCAAGTATAGTAGATAAGATTGTTTTGTATGAGTATAAATCTGGAGAAAGGCATTTAGACTCCATGCAAGCTACATCTGAAATAGAGAATTTGATTTGGGAGTGGTGGGGAAAGAATGAAAAATATCATACTAAGAGTACATGCAGTATTTATTGTAAAGTACTCAAAGAAAAGATTTCTGAATATGTTCATAGTCAAAGAAACGACTTACATTATAACAAAAAAATTCCATTTAGTGAATTTTACAATATTTTAGAGAAAGAATTGCCACCCGATGGTTTGCAACGCCTGTGTGAGGCAAAGAGTTGGTTAGCTAATAGCAAGTCTGAATTCTGTTCAAATTGTTCCGACTTAAACGTTAAAGGTTGCGATGTTTGTGATGTAGAGCGTATGATTATGGAACTTACATTATTTCCAGTCACAGAATTTCAAAATGTTGCCTATTTGTTATCTCCAGATACAAAGAAAAATATTGATGTTGAGCCGGTGCAGCTTTTAGATAAGAAAGGTTTGCGGTATTGTCTGTTTAAAGTTCTTAAAAGCGCCTATGGAGCGGATTTGCATACTTATAAAATCATTTACCGGAAAAACATTATTTGTATGTTGACGGCACTTTTTTTAGGAGATGAAGAAACTGTAGGTGATATTATTGATGAAATATCAGATAATTCAACAATTGAAGAGATATGTAAATCCATTGTTCAAAACCATGACTTAGCATCTGATCGTATGGAGATTGATGCAATGATCGTTAAACACAGTTTACAGGGAAACGATTTTATTGATGATGTAGAATCTTATGTTCCCCGAATCACACAGACAGAGCAAAGAAAGGATAAACCCCCATCCTACATGAAAATTACAAATAAACCAAAGCTTTCGCTGATTACTGCGGATTGCTTCTTAGAACGATATTACGGAGGAACACAACATGGTTGATGCTATAGTATTAAAGGTATTGGATCAAGTGTTGAACTATGCAGGGGTATATAAGCAACAAACCTATGAAAATGAGGGGAATGTTTTTTATATTCGGTCAAATTCGGAAATGGATAAACCTCAGTATTTATATATTCAGAACATTGAAACGGAGCAAGTACTTAACCCACAACTGTGGATTGATACACAAGCGGTACTTTATGAGACGCTTAAAGTCCAAGTGGAGCAATCCCCAGATTATTTAAAAAATGTATCGTGTCTGCTTTGTATAAATGAAGCTGAAGTAAATACCACGAAAGCTCAAGTAGAAGCATTTACACTTTTTGTAGAAGAAGATCCCTATTATTTTAAAAAATTTGTCCTTTGTTATACTTCTAAGGAAGCACAAAAGTTATTGGATGAACTTACTGATAACGGCGTTATCTCTTATATTGAAAAAGTGCTGCAAGATGCAGCTCTCTTTGAGGCGTATACCCACAATTCAATTCAAGATACTGCATATGAACTTATGGTGAAACTTTTAATTAAACTACCATTTATTCCACTACACTTTCAAGACCAACGGGATGCCCCAAAGTTAGCAGTACAACTAATGAGAGCGGTGGAGCAAGCACAGTTAGACAAGTTGAGGGAAAAGTTTAATAGTAATGATAAAAATGCAATAGATTCACGTGTGACACAACTGATACAGGGTTTGGAGAGCGACGAAGAAAAAGGTCTAAGTGATGTGGAGACATTTTTATTGGAATGGCTAGAGGAAGAACAGAAGGAGGAAATGAATGGTTGATACACAATATATGCTAAACAGCCTACACCTTCATGATTTTAAGTTATTTGATGATGTAGTGATTTATTTTTCAGGTGTAAGATTATTTGTGCTTGATGGTCCAAACGGATACGGAAAGACAAGCGTTTTTGATGCCATAGAATATGCATTGACAGGTCAAATAAAGCGTGTAGTTAATGAACTAAATATTGACAAAAGGCTTGCATACGAAGAAAACTTTTTATTTAGATGCTCTAATGGTAAGATATTTACGGATACTTATGTTGAAATCACTTTGACTTCGCCTGAGCAGAACAGCCTCACAATTAAGCGTGAAGTATGTTTAGGAGAAGGGAAGGAGAACAATCCAAAGAATCTCAAAGGAAATACAACCACCTATATTACATTTGATGATGGAACAGGAAAAAAGACAAAGAAATACGCCAAAGTTGATCAAGCAAATAAAATACTCAGCGAGTGGTTGGGTGACAGTGTGCAATCGTATTTTGACGAATATTATTATATTTCACAAGAAGATCGCTTAATTTTTTTAAAACGAACAGAATCTGATCGGATGCAGAGTCTGCAGCGTCTTTTCTTGATGGACGAAGAGACAACAGAAAAAGAAGCGTTGTCCAAAGCACAAAAAAGTGTTAAGCAACTACTTGATAAGCTAACCAATATACACAATCGTGTTAATGAAGAACTTGGTAAAATGAGAGTAACTGGTCAACAACAGGCAGAGAATCTCATCCCATATACACGCTTGCTTCCAAAGGCGAAACGCGTTTGTGACTGGGATAATGTGGAACCTATATTTTCAGATGAAGAAAGTTTGAAAAATTTAAAAACACGTGCACTATCCATGAAGATGTTTCTACAAAATTATCCTGATTATTTTAGATATATAAAAAACGATTTGATTGATAAAATCATTCAGAATCGCGATATTTTGATGCAGTACGCATTTTTGCTTAACTTTTATGAAAATGATAAATTGGATGCTTTTTGGGTGCAAGCTGAGCGCTATAAAAAGATAACTCACTTGGTGCAAACAGCGAGCTTGCAAACACCGCAACGTCAAATGGATAAATTAGATTTTAATAAGCTTGCAGCAGTACTAGAAATATCGTTTCCGGCGAAAAGGGTAGAAGGCTATCAGGAGCAGATAAGAGCATGTAAGAACCGTATGACAGCCGTACAAAAGGCAAAAAGCGAATTGCAGAAACTGAGAAACCAGCTTATAGAGGGTTGTAAAGTAGCTAAAGAGAATGACAGTTATCCATTCGAAGATGGAAAATGTCCATTATGTGGGCATAACTGGCTCTCAGAAAAGCTGTTGCAACAAAGTGTTGACCAGGTAAAAGAGGCTCTTAATGTAGGCAATGCTACAGACAAAGTGTTGATCGACGAGGCAATAGAGCGCTTGACTGAAATATATGAGATGCATTTTAGTGAAAAGTTATCAGAGTTTTTTAATGAAGCAAGTTACTTACAAGATGCACACTGTAGCAATATGGTTGAGCGAAGGTCGGAAATAGAAGCGTCATTCTTTAGCATAGATAAGAAATTGAGAGAGTATGATTTGCAGTCAGAAATTCAAAAATTGCCTTTAGATGCGCTAAAGGAATGGGATGAGCGTTTTGAAATTTTGACAGGAGTCCTGCGAGCAAAGCAAGAACCTCTGAGTAATTCAAACTATTTTGATTTGCATAAAGATCATCAGTTTGAAATGATGTACATGGAATATTTTGATAATCATGAGGCAGTAATTCATTGCAGGAATGAGTTACCAGAGAATGGATTTAATAATAAACTGACTTATCTGGAGCAGCAATATGCAATTAGGCAAATGAAATTATTCACAACTTTGCAGAAAAAAGCAGAAATGATTGATAAGCAATTCAAGCGGTGTAAAAAGTTGTATGAGAAGTTAAAAGACTTGATATCCGTATTTGATCAAACGTTAAGAGATTACAAAAAAGACGTAGTGATGCAAATACGTATTCCATTTTATTTTTATTCAGGGCGTATCCTGCAAAACTATCGAGGTGGATTAGGGATATTGATTCATATGCCAAAAGAAGAATCAATTCGTTTCTCGGCTTACGATCGACGGGAGCACGATGCACTGTATACACTGAGTTCGGGGCAGTTAACCGCAATTATTCTAGCGCTGACACTCACGCTAAATCGCTTATATGCTCAGGGACAGCTTCGTTGCATTTTGATTGACGATCCAGCACAAACTATGGATGAACTAAATACGTCATCTCTTGTGGAATTAATGCGTACGGATTTTTCTGATTGTCAATTTGTAATTGCTACGCACGAAGAAGATTTTTCTGATTACATTCGATATAAATTTGAAAAATATCAGCTTAAGACTAAACATATTAGTATGAAGGATAAGCAGTATTTCTGTGCTACAAACAGTAATGTAAATTAAAATTAAAAAGTTGTAATTAAGCTTTAATCATAAGTTGCATTTATGATATTATCATTCCAAAACCATTATCGACCGTTCCTATAAACGATATATAAGTACTATTTATAATAAAGTCTTCAGTCAATGTGCTAAGGACTTTATTGTTATAGAATTATAAGATACATATAATTCAGATAGAAAAAACAGTTATAATATGGTAAAATATAATGAAAATAGTTTGTTTTACAATGGTTTGTAAGTTATTGACTATAGTGAGATAAATTACATAAGTTGTAATTTACTACATCAATTTTAAGGGGGGCATCATGTCTATTATTAATCAACATCCAGTTGGGATACATCCATTTTCAGTTTCTCTTTCCTCCTCTGATGAGGATACTTTAAGTGGTATTGAGCATAGAGAACTTTTGGAAAATGGGCATAATGATGTTCTGCTTGAGTACATGTTACCTGTTCTAGAAAGGCACCATATTAGTTCCGATGCATTAAGACGTCATAAAGATTTGATTGCCTCCTTAAAAATAGCCAATGCCCCCTTAATTCGATCTCCATATCCTCAGAGTCTGACAACACAGAAAGGTAACTTTGCCGAAATCTTCTTAGCAGAATATTTAGGTGAGACTACAGACTTGCAACTCCCTATATATAGATTGAGATATAATCCAAATCCAGATCAATCAATGAAAGGCGATGACGTTTTAATATTTGATTTAGATTCTGATCCTGTGCGAATTATCGTTGGCGAATCTAAGTTTAGAGGCATTCCGGATAAGCAATCAGTAATTGATATAGTTGGTGGGCTTGTTCGTTCAAATAAAGCTGGATTGCCCGTCTCTCTGATGTTTGTAGCTGAACGACTGTTTCAAGAAGGAAAAATTGAGATGGGTATAAATGTTCAAAAGTGTGCTTTGCTGTTTGCAACTAATAAGTTAAAGATTGATTATGTCGGTTTGCTGATGAGTAATAACAATGCAAAAAAAGTTGTAAATAAACATACCAACAATAATCTTAAAAATTTGATGATGATTTCATTAGGAATGAAAAAGCCAGAAGAAATTGTACAACAAGCTTTTGAACGAATGGAGGAAAACATATGAGCATTCCTTCAAATTATATTAATGAGTTACTAATTAACCTCTCACAGAACCGTATCGAAAATATTATAGCTCAGACCGATGCTCGGAGAATATTACAAGAAATTCGAGAGAACCCTGAAAATTACCCTGATTTTGATCCTATGTTAACAGAGAAAGCGACCCATGTCGCATATGTTCTACTCTCCTGTGGGTGTTCGTTAATAGAGAATAAGGATTCTAATACAAGTGAAGGATTTGCTGTATTAGAAAAGGCAGGGAAAATATTATCTGATGCATTCAAGTATAATCCTAATGAATTGGAAACAAGAGATTATAATCTGTTGATTGCCGGAATGGCTTTATATGCAGCGAAACAATACTCTCGTGCATTTATTGTGCTCAATGATATTAATACAGACTTTGCTGTTGGGCAAATGATTATACGTTTTGTAAAAAAAGATTTTAAATCTTTATTACAATTAGCAAGTAATATCTTTTTTTCTCAAACAAGTGAACAAAAGGATGTCCGTGAATTTGATGAGTGGGTTATTTCTCACGAAATTGCACGTTGCTTTTTAGTTATTATTGACTTCGTCCACACAGGAAATCAAGATAATTTTAAGCTTATAGATGATATTGTTATGAAGCTGCTGACATTAGCTTCGTATAGCAACTTGACGCTATATTGGCTGATTATTCGGCTATTAAAAATAATTTTTTCCACATATCAAGAATCGTCCCTTTGGTCAGTATTACCTCCTCTGCTACCGGATAGGTACATCACCAGTAAATATATCCGTCTTCTTAGTGGATTCAAATCTCCTGTTACAGAAATGTGGCCATCCCAAACCGCAGCACTTCCACTTGCTGTTGGAGAGAATAGTGGTGCAATTATTAATCTTCGTACAAGTGGTGGAAAAACAAGAGTTGCAGAAATAGCGATTCTAAAAACTTTATCTACAAAAATAATGTCAAAAGTCTTATATTTGGCTCCATTTCGCTCTTTAGCCTTTGAAATAGAACAAAGTCTAAACAAAACATTTGGTCCATTAGGAATAACAGTATCACAACTGTATGGCGGTTCTACAGCAAACGTTACCGATTTTGAACTTATCAACCAATCCCAAGTTATTATCGCAACTCCTGAGAAAGCAAAGGCTCTTATTCGATGCGGCTCGGGTCTTGAAGGAGAAATTAAATTGATTGTTGTTGATGAGGGGCATTTATTAGGGGCAGAAGAAAGATATATCAAAAATGAGATGTTTCTTACACATATTAAGGAGTTTGCTTCGAGAAATCAAATTAGGATATTACTTCTATCAGCTGTATTACCTAATTCAGGTGATTTAGCTCAATGGATTACTGATGATGTTGATTTGGTAGCAAAGTCAGAATGGAAACCTGCATTAGAGCGGTTAGGCCTACTTCTCTGGAATGGAAATCGTGTTAGATTGGAATGGAAAAGCGAAGGCGAACCATTTAACCCTAATTTCATACAGAAAAAACCATTGGGATTTGGGACTAGAAGAACTCCATTTCCAAAAAACAAAAAAGAAGCTGTTGCTGCTACAGCAGTTCGATTAGCCCAAACAGGAACAGTTATGATATATTCTGCAAGAGCAAATTCAATCGAAGGACTGGCTGCAAGCGTACTTTTAGCACTGGGGAATCAACCGAAAGATTACCCATGGGATCATTCTTTGTGGAATGTTTTTGAAAGTGTATGTACTGAAGAACTTAGTGATGACGATATTGTTTTAGTTGCTGCGAAGAAGGGGGTTATTTGCCATAATAATCGCCTTCCAACACTTGTACGTATTGCTATAGAAAAGCTTATGCGCTCTAAGCCCCCTTTAATAATTATAGCTTCATCTACACTCGGGCAAGGGGTAAATGTTGGAATATCAACTGTAATTGTATCCACACCCTATTATTCCAATGAAACAATTAGTATAAGAGACTTTTGGAATATTTGTGGGAGAGCTGGACGTGCTTTTTCTGATGTTGAAGGAAAAATTCTCTATGCTATTGACACCACTGAAGAACAATGGCAAATAGATAAAAATAGAAGACTTGCTCATAGTTATTTTAATAATCAAAATATGGAAAAGGTACAAAGTGGTATACTTGTTGCGTTAAGATATCTTTGTCAAGTTTCTAGACAAACAAATACTGATTTTAATTTGCTTGTTGAAGCTATTGCAAATGACTTTGTAGATACAGATATCAATGAAAAATATATTGAATCATTGAATGAGATTTTTGATTATTTAGATGATGAACTACTTGCAATGCATGAAGATTTTAATGAAGATGATGAGGTTGACTGGATTGATGATGTTTTTAGAAAATCGTTAGCACTTATCCAAGCGGAAGTTAAGGATCAAAAGAGTTATATAGATCTGTTACGTGCTAGGACTACGGCACTATTGAACCGGATACCAAATAAATCTGTCAGGAAAAAACTCATTGCATCGGGGGTTCCTCTTTCGGTATCTAAGATGATATTTGAAAATACTGATTATTTTAGAACACTTATTTTAGCATTTATTCAATCTTTTGGAGATGATGGTACTCATAATAAAATAATTGATAGTACAATCCGAGAAATCGAGATCTGGAGCAATGAGAACGCACATACTTTGATGGATACAGTACCCAATCAGATGGTTTTAGATAGGGTACGTTGTCACTGGATTTATGGGGTTCCTCTTGTTAAAATAGTAGAATTAGAACCAGGAGCGGATAAAATTTCTAAAGATTACTATGGTTTTACATTGCCATGGATTATTCATGCGATCTCTCAAATGTTTGACTCTGAGTCTGAAGAAAACATTGTCCAAGCATATGCATCACTTGCAATGTTCGTTGAACTCGGCTTGCCAAATTTAGCAGCAGCAAACATATATATGGCTGGTGTGCGTTCTAGAAGTGCTGCACTAGAACTTTCTTCTTATGAAATTTTTATGGATAAAGATATTTCAGAAATTAAACAGATTCTATTAGACTTTCCTTTTCAGGAAATAGCTGTTTCAGATGGAGTCAAAGTGTGGATTGAATTGCTTTCAGAGTTTGCAAGAGAACAATTACCTAGAAAGATATCTTTCCCAACTTTCACATGGAAAAAAGCGAACCTCCCTGATAAATTATACATTCGTGAAAATGGTAATGAGTTATTTCTATCTTCAAGTGACGGATATTTCTATGAAAAAGTAGTATCAACAGAGGAACTGCCTTTTCGTGAAATAGTAAATATAAATGGTTTGTATTTTGAATACGAAAGTGATGAATGGCGATTAAAATCGTACGATCCTATGGTGGTTACGAATACAATGAGATAGCGATGGAATAAACTTAAGGAGATGTTCCATGAATATACACGATTTAACCGAGCAGGTCGACAACTTAATCTCTTTAAAACAAGAAGGTGACCATTGGGATTTTAAACGGGAATGGTATAGTAATAAGGCGGATCTTCTGCATGATATTATTTGTATGGCAAATAATTTATCAAATAAAGACGGATTGATTATTATTGGTGTTGATGAAGAAAGAGATTATGAAATACAAGACATAATAGATGATTCTAACCGGAAGAAAACACAAGATATAGTATCTTTTTTGCGTGAGAAAAAATTTTCTGGTGGAATCAGACCCACTGTTACAGTCCAGTCAATTCTCTTATCTCAGAAAACTGTTGATGTAATAATCATACATAATGATTGCAATACACCTTATTATTTGACGGAGCAATTTCAGGGGGTTTTTGCAAACAACATATATGTCCGCATTATGGATACTAATACACCGAAAAACTCTTCGGCTGACATTAATATTATTGAAACTCTTTGGAAGAAGCGTTTTGGATTAGATGCGACAGTACTTGAACGTGTCATTCTGTATTTGCAAAGTCCATCAGATTGGGTTGATTCAGCTAATCAATCAAGAAGGTATTATAAGTATGCACCAGAATTCGTAATAGAAAAGATCTCGGCTGCAGATGACAGGGATGGATATGAGTTCTATCTGTTTGGCCAATCTGATAATCGTCCTCACTGGTATGATATCAATCTATATTACCATCAAACATTATTAGATTCTTTAGGTGGGGTAGCCTTAGATGGGAGCCGATATTTCACGTCTACTCCTAAAATATCAGGATTATCGTTAGATAAAAACAGAATGAATTGGGATATTAGTTATAAGTATTTCATTAAAGAGTCAATAGAGTATATTGTTCATAAGTTCTATATTACTGATGACATGGATGAGGAGCAAACATCAAGGAGACGTTTCTTAGAGTGCATACTTATCTTTGAATCAGAGATTGAGAAGGCAAGATTCGATAAGTTTGTGAAATAAAATTATGCTGACTATAATGCTGCCGATTTTGAAGGCATGCTTCCACATTTTCCTAATTTAGAGGGATATGTAATGAGTGCTTTTAAAAAAGATTACTTAGATGCACTTATTTTGAAAAAGATGCTAAATGATTTTAGAGCTAATTATTAAGCGAATGAGTTGACACTTAAACAGAAATATAATTATTAAATTGCTTATTATATACTTTCACTTTAAATGACATGGAGGTGATTAAATGACAGTAAAAATGTTGGATCAACAGCAATTAAAAGCTGTATGTGATGTTTTAGCTCATACCAGTGAAGGGTTTTCAAAAAGCGAATTGTCTGGGTTATTGCAGCAGAGTCAAATAACCTTGGTTGATGATGGAAAGTCTAGTAATGGTTACACCTATACATTAGGCTTGAATAAACGAGATTGGCTGTATAATTGTTTGGCGAATGAAATAAACACCAATAAATCGCTTCAACGAGTCTTCGACTTCATTGCCAAAGCGCTAAATCCAGTTGCTTTTACAGTACAAAGTAATAGAGAAAAATACCTCCATCTTTTAGAGGAAACTAATAAAGTGTTATTATTGGCTGGTTTGTCTGTTAGTAAAGAAGGGAAAGTCGTTGATGTAGAACAGGCCACAACATTGGATGAAGTAGATAGGCGTATGAATCATCTAAAGCGGGAACTTTATAATAGGGCAATTCACAATGAGGTACAAAAATATTGTATAAAAGATTATCTGCGTAAAGACTACTATGACGCGGTGTTTGAAGCGGCTAAAGGACTTGCAGATAGAGTACGCCAGATAACTGGTTTATCTTCAGATGGTGGTGAATTGTTCCAAAAAGCATTTGCTAAAGGTGATCCATATCTTTTTTTTAATTCTATGCAGACAGATAGTGAGAAAAGTGAGTTTACTGGAGTAAAAGAATTATTAGAAGCCATATTTCATTTGGTAAGAAACCCAGCAGCTCATACTCCTAAAATTAACTGGATGATAGAAGAGACAAAGGCTTTAGATATTTTGACACTAATATCGTTTGCTCACAAATATCTCGATGAGTGTCACCGGATGCCTAATAAATAAGGAGGATAAAAATATGGGTGTTGTATTGGATAGTAAGGAAGATAAAAGTTTAGCTCAGTTATATCGCTTTTTGGTCTATTAGAACTTCTGGATTAGGCGCTACGGTGAAGACAATCCCACACAAGAGGATGCATTGATGATATTACGAATAACTGAAGATGCATTTTTATGGTATATGCAGAAAAGATAGATACAATTAAATAATGAGTTTTATCTCAATGCGATTTTAAATAAAGATTTATCTAGTCAGCTGGAGGAATTATATGGAGAAAAAAAGAAAGCATCACTATGTTTTTCAAGCATACTTAGCTTCTTGGGCTGAAAAACAACAAGTATGGTGCTACCGTGATGGAAAAATATTTAGATCAAATACACTGAATGTTGCACAGGAAAGGGATTTTTATAGAGTATTACCAATTAATAATGACGAATTAAAATTCTTTTTACTTATGCAAAAAAATGCACACCCAGATGTGTACAAAGCTATGTTAGAACATATTAGCATATATCTTGAACCTCTGGAGTGGGAAAAACAAATTAATACGTTAGAGTCTTGGTTTAAACAAAAATTTGCTAAAGAAGGTCAGTTGCCCACGGATATAGCAAAAGAACTGGGTAAGCTTAAAAACAAAATTGACATTGATATTAACAATTTAATGGAGGACTATTTGAGTGACATTGAGGGGGAGTCTATTCAGTGGCTTATTTCCTTAAAAAAAGCAGATACAACGTTTTATTATTCTTCTGATGATGAAAAAATGAAATCTCAGGGTTATTTTGATGATGATAGATTTAATTTCTTATATTTCATATCAGTTCAATATTTTAGGACTAAGGCACTGAAAGAACGTTGGATTTCTAATTTTAGTCCTACATTAGAAGATCCTCGATGGAATAGCTTGGGCATCCCTCGTGAAAACATTCGTTTGGAAAATTTGGTTCCTCATTTTACATGGAATTTCCAAAATGCTTGTGCATATAATCTTAGAAAAAGAAATTCGCACTTATCAGTCTTAATAAACAATACTGATACACCCTTTATTACTTCGGATCAGCCGGTAATAAATTTGAAAGCGGATTATGGTGATTTAAATAGTCATACTACGGAACTCATTTTTTATTATCCTATATCACCTCGTGTGGCGATAACTGTTAATGATTTGAACAATGTGAATAAAATTGTTCTCTCACAACAAGAAGTAAATGATTATAATTCTTATATGATAAAGGCTTCATATCAAATCGTCTTTTCAAATAGTAAAGAAGCTATAGAAAAGTATATTTAGAAGAAGATTTAAGCTGTGATATTTAATCTTCATTGAAGAAGATCTTCATATAATTGGACAAAATACAGAAAAGGTATAAGAAAATTTTTGCAGTTCCTGTCTGGTGAAAATAGAGAAGAATTTTCAGAAACACTATGGAAAAAATCAGATAATGTAGAGTTAATTATTTAAAATTATTATAAATGTTTTCTTCAAATAGTTTTTCAAAAAATACATATGTATTTTTTAATAACATATTAAAAGTGTAGGTGAGTGGATAAGTCAGGCAAATAAATCGGACATTTTAACGTTGATTATTTTTGCACATAAGTATTAATAATTATGCCATACAAGCTAGGAAAGTATCAAACTTGATATAGAGTGTGGAGGGTATATGGAAGAAAAAATAAAAGAACTAAAAGAAAAATTGCAATATATGGGTACTCGCGATTTATTGGGGATGATAAGTATTCATTTCATAACATTTGCAAATGGAGAGAAAGATATTGCAGATAAAGCTGACATTTTTAAAAAAACAAAGCTGATTTCACCACAAAAGCAATATACATATCTTGCAGGTTTACTTATGTGTACAGAAGATAATAGTCACGGTCATATTACAATGGACGAGGATTGTGATATTTATGATGAGCTTGAAAGAGATGTGCAAGAAATTACTCTAGAATATTTAAATAATTTTCTTGATATAGATATGAAATTAGATAGTGCAGATATGAAAAGAAATCTAGTATCTATGGAGGCATTTTCATCCTACTTTGATATGGGAATACTAAGATATCCGGAGCAAACAATAGACTTGATTCGAATATTATATGGTGGATTTGATTCTGAATTGGAGAAATTGACAGGATTAGTAACAGAAGACTATATAGCATTTTATGAATTGGTGTACGACACGTTCGAAGATGCAATGAGTTCATCCAAATATGCAACAGATAAGATTAAAAATTTATTAAGTTCTTTTAATCCATATGCAATTGATGTAGAGAAAGAGTATACACGCTTTATGGAGTTTGCCCAAAGAACAGCAAGTGCTGATTTTCAAAATGCAATGGATGGTTTAAATTCGATTAAGTCATCCTTAGTTCTAGATACTTTTGGAATAGAAAAAGGGAAAAAACTATTGGATATTTTTGGTTTGTTTAGGCAATCGCATAATTTTTTATATTATAATGAAAAAAATCCTTTTGCAGAGCAGCCGCTTTGTTGGATTGATGGAAAAGAAACCTTATTTATTGTTCACCCCCAATTTCTATTAAATGCAATTTATAATTATATCACGGAGACGTTAGAAAAGTCTCAGAATATATTTGCGGATAGGTATAAAAAAGTCAAGGCGGAAACAGTAGAAAACCAATTTCTTAAGTGCTTTAAAAAAGTATTTGCTGAAGATGCGAGGTATCATACTAGTGTATGTGAAGAAAGAGGAACTAAGGAACATGACATCTTAATTGAGTATAAAGACTATATTTTGATTGGAGAAGTGAAAGCATCAAAGGTTAGAGAACCGCTTTTTAATCCAGAAAAAGCATATATACGTATAAAAGATCACTTTAATTCAGATATAGGAATTGGTGGTGCATATGAACAGGCAATAATTCTTAAAAGATACATTGAAGATAAAAAAGATGTTATTTTATATGAAAATAAAAATAAGAAGTTTATAATTAAAAATGTATCTAATAAAACTATATTGCCAGTAGTTCTAACGTTGAATCAATTTGGTAATATAGCCATAAATACGACTTCATTGTTGGAAAAAGATGAAAACCAACCATACCCGTGGGTATGCAATTGGCATGATTTTGAAAACATTATAAAGATACTTAAATATCTAAATAAAACAGCACAAGATTTTGTTGATTATATTATTTGGCGAATAGAAAATCATTATAAAGTACTATCTTCGGATGAGTTAGATGTAATAGAAGCGTTTTTTATAAACTCTCAAATAAAGAAAAATATAAAAGAAGGTTCAGTATTCTTCTCGCCGAGTGGTCCAAGCCTTATAGATAAGATATATTTTGAAAAGCATGGAATCCCATATGAATATCCAGCAATAATACCTGCCACTATTAGAACAAAGAAAAAAATAGGTAGAAATGATCTGTGTCCTTGTGATAGTGGAAAGAAATTTAAAAAATGCTGTATTGGAAAAGGAATTTATGATTAGTTTGATAATGTTGGCGGACATCGTAAACGAATATGTAAGTTTATATAAAATATTTATAAGAATTTTAACAAATATAATGGTTCCGCCCAGGCTGAATTTCGCTTTTGGAGAATCCGAATCACGGCATCAACACATGTGGAAAAAGTAGTATTGATGTCAAGAGTTCACAAATAGTGTAATAGAAAAGGCTGGAAATATATCCACGCCTTAAAAACGGATGGGGTTAAGCAGACAGAAAAGATAACGGGCATTTATGATAAGGGTGTAGAGATTGAATGCATGTTGGAATTATGGTACAACTGTGTATTTCTTGTTGAAATAACTATTCAAAAGATATACACTTATGTAAGCATGTTGTTCCTATTGCTATTGCCTTTAAGTAATTAATAAGACTATATATTAAATAAAGAGAGGAAATAATATAGCTACCAACTTTGTAAAGATAACTATATTAAAATTAAATGTGATGAAAACTGTTCCTGATTTTTTAACTCGGTATTATGTACATGGCGAAAGTCCGTTTACTTCTCTAAACGATTATCCATTTAAAGAGGCTAACGAAATTAAGAAAAATCACTGCAAAAGAAATAATATTGGAGGGTTTTATGCCGAAGATGATTATTTAATTCACAGAAAGGAAATCGAAAAATGGCTCTATAACCAACTGATTTCAAAAGGTGGCAATCCGCAAAATACAGTTCCGATATACATGGCGTTAGGTGAATCTCCTCTTGGCGAATTTGATATACGTGAAGATATACAAAAGAATGCAGAGGAAATAAAAATCCCTTTAAATTGTTTGGATTTGTCTGCAATTTCGTTTACATTTCCAGATAGTATGTATCGTTTTGTTCTTGATACTAATGGTAGTATTGTGGGAGGGGAAAGAACAAATACTCCAGATATGTATTTGTATCATGAACTTGAAGAAGTAATCTCAAAATATAAAACAGATTGTCACTATATTGAGGCACAAGTGTGGAATAGAAAGATGTTATTTGATTACATAAACAAGCTAAAAAAGTGAGCATTCATTTGCTATAATATAATACATATCACTATTATTGGTTAGGCACTGTAGTCTGGGCATCGAAAAGGGACACCATCGATAATGGCAGCCTCGGTCTGTGTGGGCCAACGGAGGCTCCTTATCACTCAGAATACAAATCGCATCATCCAACATGTTATTTACCATAGAGGCGTCCGGCATTGTACTAATCCTCCATGCAGGAAGCATTCCATCAAAAAAATCAACTATAGGTGGTAGATATTCAATCGCTGGCCTTGAAATGATTTTTTCAGCGTATCGATTTCTAAAAGAACCTGCGAATATAAACATTTTCTTTGGCGGAGACTTTAACATTGCTACGGACTGAACCACGACAATGGAAAGTGACTATAAAGCGTTGCTTCAGAAATAGCAGCAATTTAAAATGTTTCTTGCTGAAATCATTTTCAGCCATGGCAGGGCTGCGCCTTGCAGAAGTCCTATTTACAGCATCAGCATATTGTGAGAGAATTTGTCTTTTGAAACGGAATTAGTATAGCCAAGAAAGGAAATTTGAGTTGTTTAAGATAGAACGATATCAATTGTCAAATGATAATCTTAAGAATTGGGTAAAATTTATCTGGCATTTTAAAGCAGATCATGTAGATGTTAATCACAAGCTCCTGCCGATGGATAGTATTGATATAATTATAAATTTGGCAGACGATATGGTATATGAAACAACAACTGATAGGATAACTGCACCCAAACTACATGTAAACGGCTTAAGAGGTCGCCATAGTTTCATGCATCAGAAAGGAAATATTGATGTATGGGGCATTTCTTTTTATGCTTTCGGATTGTATCCGTTTATCAATAAATCATTAAAAAATATTCAGAATGAAATAATAGACTTGAATTTTTTATCGATATCATTGGCTGATAAATTGAAAGTAGCTGTAACGAATGAAACAAATCAGTGTAAAATTAAAAGTATCATGAGGGCTTTAGATTCTGAATTGAAAATAACTGATAGATGCTTGAAAAGAGTGGATATTATTGATAAATTCATGAAAAATGATGATATATTGATATCGGCATTTTGTTTAAATAATGGAATTAGTCAGAAGATGTTTGAAAGGTTTGTTATTAATATGACGGGTTTTTCACCGGTAAATTTACGTAGGATAAAGCGTTATATGGTTGCAAGTAATCATTTGTTGTTTAATAAGGCTGCAAAGATATCTGAAATTGTTTATGATCATAATTACACAGATCAAGCTTATTTTACTAAGGAGTGCAGGAAGTTTTCAGGTGTGTCCCCAAGAACATTTCGACAGGAAAAAAATACAGTAATTGAAAATACCATTTACCATTGATTTTGTCGATTTAGTACAATAATTTTTGCTGTTTTCTTACTATAATTAAGAAAAAACAGGAGGAATTATGTATGATAATAGCGGAAATTGTAAGGATGAGGACAGTTGAAGGAATCGCTAAAGATGAATTTATTGGAATAGTTGATGGACTTGAAAGGAATTTTCATTCAAGGCAGAAAGGCTTTATTGATACTGAACTACTTTATCATGATGAAGAGAATGAATGGTATATGATACAGCATTGGAAATCTAAAGACGACTTAAAGCAAGCTTCAAAAAAGATTTTTATAGATAAAGATGCTGAGGATTTTGTAAAGTCCCTTGACAAGCAAAGCGTCAAAATGCTTATATTACCTCAAATCGCTACTTGGGCAAATGCTTTATGAAGCAAATAGAATATCATGTAGAATCGGTATTGATGTATTATTCCTGTGAATGGTGAAAGATTGAATTTTGAAGATAATCCTAAATCAAAAGGGGAGTTGGCGTGCCCTAAATGTAATGAAATCGAAATCGAGTATTATGTAAGTAATCAAGTAAGTGATAAAGATACACTAATTATATCTATTGGAATATGGGAGCCGATTATACGAAGATGGCAATAAAATGGTGCAAGGAACAGGATCTTGAGTATACAGAAAAATATGGTGATTGATATGTGAAATTAAAGGTCTTCTGTAAAGAATGTAATTTAAAACATTTTCATATACACGACGCTATCGGGAAACAAAATCATATAACTCTCGGTGAAGGAAATATCAATTTACGTGACTAAATTACAACAAAAAAACTACTAACCTAATTACTGATAGCTAGTAGTTTTTTTACATTTATATTTTATTGGCTTCACATTATGCTCATAAAAGGAGGCATTGCACTTATTATTCCAGACTTTACCCGAAATTTCTTGCAATGTTTGGAATGTGGATTGTTCAATAAGCATTGGTTTAAATTGATTCTATTCAGCACTTTGAGCTCTAAAAAAATTAACAATATCTTGAATAATTACATCATTTGTTTCATGACCAACGTCATCGTACATTACCATAGTTGCAGGTACATCTAACTGCTGGTAGATGTTTTTTGATTTTTCCCAACGCTCATGCATATCTGTACCTAGAAAGTTTATAATTAATTCTCTTTCATCACTATCAAATGCATCATCATATGGCAACGTATCATTGTCGTCCAAACTACCCATATAAATATATTGGGATACTTTTTTATATTTATCTATATTAAATTCAATCCCGGCTATTTGATTTATATCATATACTCCAATTGGATATATCAGCTTTTGTTCATCCCATTCAGCTGCAGGTATAATGGGCATGCAATTTACGCCACCGGCAGCTACAGCTTGGACTATTTCTGGGTGAAGAGCTGTAAACCTATTAACGAAACTTCCAGAAGCAGAAAATCCGCTCATAAAAATCTTATCTTGAACAACAATATTCTTGTCTTTTAATCGTTCTTTTATGTCGCCTATCATATTTATCAGCTGTAAATCAATTCTTGCTAATTTTCCTTTATTATTCATTAAGGTATCTCTATCCAGTGCATGAGTATACATTTGCCAATCACTTTCAGGTCTATCGAAAACAGGAACCAATAATGGAATTTTAAGATTAGTGGCAATCATATGACCTATACCATTTTTAATTAAATTATAAGCATCTTTATCATGAACTTTGTGATCATCACTGACATTTCCTGCGTTGTTAGTTTCTACCAATAAGTACTCTACTTCACTTTCTTTCATTCCATATGGTAAATATACGTAATAGTTAAAATTAAATCCTTTTTCTGGGTTTGCCTCAACTTCAATAATTTCACCCCCGATAACCTGGAATTTATAGTAACCTAGTGCTATAATAAATAATGTTAATATAGAAATTCCTACTATTGAAATTATTTTAGAGCATAATGATATTTTTTTCATAATATTTTCCTGTCTGAATAGAAGTAAATGTAAAAATGCTTTTACTGCGCAACTAAATAAACTCAACGGGAAATTCAGCTGAGGTATCAAATTCCTTTTTCCAAAGCTATCTCTTTTAACAAATTCCGATTTTATAAATTAATGATACACCAATAACTGCTAACTATCAATATTAACTTATCAATGTACACCAATTCATTAACTGGCGTTCAGAAAAATTAGATTGAGCCAAAGATCACGAAGGATGCTTTTTATTTGTGGATAGCTTATAATAAAAGAACTGACGGAACTGGTGGATAACAATCCCTTTTATATACGGCTGGAATCCATGAGGACGGCAATATTTGAAAAAAATATAGATACTGAGACAATGGTAAAGCAGAAGATAAATTTATATACGCTGATGTCAGAACCGGTGTCAATTATTTGTGAAAATAATGCCTTAACAGAATTTGAAGTAATGGATATTCTCTAAATAGAAGCATCTATTATAACTTGTTGTAAATTGTCAGCTACTTTACCGGCAGTATAATAGAAATGATATTGATCTGTTATTTGGATGGGTATCGGAAAAATCATCAGATGTAAGACAGAGGCGAAGTTTTTAAGTCAGCAGTGATTGAAAGATTTCGCCTCTCTTATTACAGAAAAAAACCTCAACGCCATGTTGGATCATGAAGCAGGTGAACTCATTAAGCGGACAAATTGTCGGATGAAAGCCAGATAATTCTTCGTACTTGTCAATATAGTCAAGGTGATAGAAGAACTCCTTCAGAATTTCTTCACCGGTGCATTCCGTCATCGGCTTTTTAATATAATTGCCGGTTTCGTTGCCATGCGCTCATAGTCCCACAGCACCTCAACATTTTTTGGCTGATCAGGGAAAACCGGCTGGATAGGGACGTTAAAGGAAAAAACAATCATGGAGGGAGATGTTGCATTTTCCGGCGACTTGAAAACACCTATGGGAAAGATGCCTTACAGTGTAACCGGGACATTTATTGACGACCGAATCGATGCCATTGCCAAGAGAAAAATGGGTGAGCTAAGGGCGTACGCTTATGGGTGAAACCGCCTGTAAACAAATGCAATTATTTTACGTTTAAAGGCGTTGCATGACTTTTTATACTTTTTGTTTTCCTTGGTTATTTCCCTATCAATTCCTAAAATACTACTTAAACGTGGGAATGGTGTCAGCGCATTTTTTGTGAAAATCATTTCCTTTTCCTGTACATTGAATTGCTCTGTTTCTTCTAAAGATCCTGCCAGAGTTACAGTTGCGATTTTAGGTGTATACGGGCTATCACTTCCATATAGCATCTTTTCGGGTTTCTGACACGAAAAAACAAGAGTATCCGTTCTGGTATGTAAGAATGACCTCCAGTCACTATAAAAAGAATATTGCTGCAGAGTAAAATTCTTTATAAAATATTAAAATCGTAAAATAGTAAAAAAACACTTGCTAACGACGTAACGTCACGTGATAGTATGTAAATATTAAAAAAGAAGAAAGGTGATTTATATGAATAATAACATGAAGAAAAGCTTGACTGGCGCATCGATAAGAAACATCTTCATAAGAACACAGCAAGGGGAAGTGGAAATTACTGGAACCCATCATGAGCAACCAGGGGTATGTCCACACTGCCATAGAGAGATTCCTTTGTCTTCGGTAGTCTTTAAAAAGATGGATATCAATAACAATGTGTTTACATTTACAGGTAAAGAATTAGCAGCAGAGTATGGAATAACAATCGGTCAAAAAAATAAAGCAGAAGCTACTGATCAGCAGCAAAACAAGCCGGGAGAATGTCCCTATTGTCATGAGCAGATTCCTATAAACGAGATAATGTTCAGGGAGTATAAATAAAAAGGCGAACAGACGAAAATTAGTTGGCTTATTTATTCAGTGCGACTCTAAAAATCATTCAATACAGGGACCAAACAGATCTCAACAATGTAAAATTGAAAAAATAAAGATTATAAAAAAGAGTACTTGAATAAGAACCAAGTGATCTAACAAGTATTGTGAGGTGGAATAATGTGGAGAATGATGAAGAATGTCTGTTTACAATTGGAGAATTAGCAAAACTTGTCGGAGTATCCGTAAGAACATTGCAATATTACGATCAGGCAAATCTACTAAATTCTACATATACCGAGAACCATAAAAGAGTATATACTCGTGACGATATACTAAAGCTTCAACAAATTCTATTTTTGAAATCGTTAGGATTTCCTCTTCAAGAGATAAACAACAAAATCCTGAAATCAAAAAATTCCGCTGATTTAAAAAAAGTCTTTACCCAACAGCGTCAGATACTGTTGCATCAAATCGCAAACTTAAATAAAATTGCTGTTACTTTAGATCAGGTGATATCAGAGACAGAGGGTGGGCAGGAGATTAGCGTGGATAGATTGATTACAATTATGGAGTTAATGAAGCAAGGCAACCCGTACTCCTTTGTCGTCAGGTATCTTAATGACGAGCAGCTCAAAAGCATTGAAAACAGATTATTAGCCTCGTCTGAAAAAAAAGAAATTTTGGTAGAAGAAGTTTTTGCGCAACTGGAAAACTTGTATCAACAAGGTGCTGATCCTGCCGGAAAAGAGGGACAGGAGCTTGCGGAGCGCTGGTGGAACATGGTAAATGATTTTACAACAGGAGATATTGATATGTTGGGAAGGCTTATTTCGGCTGGAAGAGATATTGGTAACTGGCCTGAAGAAACAAAAAATATAAGTGAACCTATAGAAAACTTTTTAAAAAAGGCACTAAACATTTATCTTCTTACGAACGGAATTCAGATAAAAATTCAGGCAGATTTTATAATCATGAACACTTGTTAAAGGAGAAATAGTTATGAAACTTATAAAGTTTTTGTTAAGTAAGGGTGTTATCTATGCCATTATTTTGGCAGTATTTTATCAGATAGTGATGGTTGGACTTTATATTTACGGGTATCACGTCCTACCAAATGGAGTTAATCTACTTGCAATCAATGTGGTAAATCAGGATGGCGATAAAGGAACAGCAATCGAAGAAGAACTTGTTCCAAATTTGTCCAAATCATTTAGCAAAGTGATTAAATCTGCAGCAGATTTTTATGCAAATTACAGCTTTCCAGTTTACTTTAATATTCTCGGTTTTGTTTGGGCAAAACGGTATCTTTATTAATATCCCATTGATGCTTGCGCAGACAATAGCGGGAGGTGGAACCATGCCACTGCAAATCATGCCTGATTTATTTAAAGTGATCAGTTATTTTACTCCTATGTACCCTAATACTCAAATCGACTTTGGCCTGTTGTTTGGAGGACCGATTTTTACTTTTGAGATTCGGTTGCTGGCAATTCTGATCACATCCTCTCTTATACTTTTATTAATTGTATGGCGCAAATGGCCTAAAAAGGAAGACAGCGAGGAAACAGTGGTGAATAACGTCATTGGCAAGCCAGCAACAGATTTGAGATAATTGATTGACTCTGAAGAAATAATCAAATATTGCTAAGGGCAAACTTGCCGAAAGACAAGGACGCAAAGCCTAGGGTCTAAGATGCAGGAGCATTAAGACAGCCTGGCTGCTGTATTGGATTGCGTATTAAACCTGCCCTTTACGGCAGGTTTTTTCATGTATAAGTTAGAAGGATGGCTTGAAAGAAACAGGCTACATGATAAGGAAATAATAGAATTGCTTCTATGCAAAAATTAGATCTATAAACATGTTTGTGAACTTCTTAGCTATTGTTAGCTGGTTTATATGAGGGTTAAAATTTTGATGAATATTAGTAAAAATAATAAAAACGAATTTAATACTGATAAGTTACAATTTGTCAACATAATCTTCAATATTTGTTATAAGTGGCAGATAGGAAAAAGATATTTAAAAGAGTAATAACTTGATTTATATTATGGTAAAGAATCTAATAATAAAATAATAATTATGATAATTTTATTGAATAATTTTACAATTTATCATAAAATAAAATAAAGTATTAAAGTTATTTGATTTTTGTCGCTTGAAAAATATATTTCAAAAAGGGCGATATG
>Ga0316613_10000153_pt1 | contig 82847 bp, 63 predicted proteins | sample OWC_soil_day10_C_2_FD_207647 | JGI IMG/M metagenome (GOLD analysis project Ga0316613, IMG submission 207647) | Wetland soil microbial communities from Old Woman Creek delta, Ohio, United States - OWC_soil_day10_CT_b | ecosystem: Environmental > Terrestrial > Soil > Wetlands | place: USA: Ohio...
TCGCATTAGGAATCCTAAAACAAAACCCCACCAAGAAACCTATCAATAGAAAAAGAAAGGTCGCAGGATGGGATCATCATTTTTTATTGGAATTACTCATGCAAGATTTATAATGCGTTTTCCCTGTATCGCAGCCTACGCTTAATCAAAGTGTCTTCTGGTAATAAACAAAGCCTTTTGACGCGTTATCAAGCCGTACTCCTTAAAGACCCACTAGTACATTCTCTCCGTCAATCAAGCGTTTGTAACGAAGTAAGGCTTCAATATAGTAGTAATCAGCATAGATAATCGAAGCATCAATTTCTGAACCAGCAGGCCAATGACCCGTAGAATGAAGCAAGAAGGACGGTTTACCTTCCCCACTCTGATAAGCCCGAGAGCTCAAGCTCTTGAGCATCTTTATAGCCACATCCTTATATTGAGTAGCTTTCTCTCCATCCAAATAAGTAGAAAGTTCTAATAAAGCAGAAGCAACAATAGCCGCTGCCGATGCGTCACGAGGAGCATTAGGAATATTCGGAGCACTAAAATCCCAATAAGGAACGTAATCCGATGGTAAATCGTTCAAATATACATCCGAGATTTTTTGTACAAAATCCAAATATTTGGCATCTTTTGTTTCCCGATAACACATCGTATATCCATAAATGGCCCATGCCTGTCCTCGCGCCCACATACTGTTATCAGCATATCCTTGATGAGTCACTCCTTTTATTAAATTTCCGGTAATAGTGTCATATACCGCGACATGATAAGATGTATAATCAGGACGAAACTGACATTTCATCGTTTTATCAGCATGAGACACTGCTATATCATACAAATGCTTACCACCTCCATTCTTTGAAGCCCAAAAAAGCATTTCGAGATTAATCATATTATCCATGATGGTATTGTGAGGCCAGTGTCGGATAGCAACCTCACGCGGCCACGAAAGAATAGTGCCTACCACCGGATTGAAAAGTGTAGCCAATGTATCGGCGGCATTGAGTATAATCTGCTTATAAGCAGGATTCTTTGTAAGCCGATAAGCATTGCCATAACTGCAAAAGATAAGAAATCCGAGATCATGATCATAAGCCGGAGTATGGGCTAAGAAAGACAAAGACGATGTGAACTTCTCTGCCTCCAGCTTGATGGCTTCATTGTGCGTATATTCATAGTCATACCACAAAATACCCGGCCAGAAGCCCGATGTCCATTCCTCTTTCGTGGCTTTACGGCATTCCCACGTCGTCAAACTATCCATAATGTTTCGAGGCATCATTGTATGGTCAATTACAGAATCACCTTTCAGTTCTTTCAATGTTCGCCCAACCTGAACAGCGCAATAATCCAATGCTTTATCGGCATCCATTACTTCAGTTGATTTATGCGAACATTCGCAAAAGCACAAAAGTGTTAGCCCTAATACAAACTTATTCATATATCCGTTTCTTATTTATCGAAATTACTATATATGTTATACGAATTGCACAACAAACACACCTAAGAGCAAAACGAAAAAAAGGGTTGCATAAACCTAATCTATGCAACCCTCTGAGAAGACTCATTATAACAGCTATCCTTTGTATTTCTTGTATCCTTTCAGTTCTTTCTCGCTCATCGGTATGAGTTGAATCGCCACACCCCCACTCGGTTTCAAATCGAACTTAAGCGTCTGCGATGCGTTTACTTTGAAGTAAGCGCATTGCACATGCGTCTTTGTCCTCACGGCATCTCCTCCGTCGGTATAAATACGAGCCAGATAATATTTTCCCTTTTCCAAAAAACTCAATGAAACGGTTTCTTGCGAACCTTCGTTATTTGTAATGCCACCGATAAACCATTCATTACCTTTACGACGAGCAATAATAGCCGACTTACCCGGTTCTCCCGACAACACCTTCGTATCATCAAACACCGTAGGCAGATTCTTGAAGAATTCCACTTCAGGTTCACCCTCATAGAGAGATGGTTTATCATACCAAAACAGGGTTAACAATGGGCTATAGAAGATGACTGAAGCCGCCAACTGATGAGCATGTGTTGTTTTCAACCGTTTGTCGTAATAGCAAATAGTGTAATCGGCTGCTCCGGAAAGCATGCGTGTAAAAGGGAGAATGGTATTGTGCGTCGCATCGGGAAATTCTTCGTTGCCGCGAATGCCTTCCTGAGTAAGCAGATTGGGATAAGTACGACTAAAGCCGGATGGACGATACTCATCGTGTATATTGACCATCAAATGATTCTCGGCAGCCAGTCTCACCAAATCGTGCATCCATGTTGCCCAACGATGGGTTTTGAATTGTACAAAACCGAACTTCACTCCGGCAACTCCCCAATCCTTCAATACAGGAAACAATTCACGAGCTTGTTTCTCCAAAGCATGGTGGTTGACATATAACCAAACACCCAGACCTTTTTCTTTTCCGTAAGCAATTACCCGCTTCATGTCGATAGGAGCTATCACCTGAGTAGCATCTGATGTATAATCAAAAGCCGGACCATACCACTTCCAATCAAAAAGAATATATTGCATATTCTGTTGTGCACAGAAATCAATACAATCCAACGCATTCGCTGTAGTAAGCGTTGTTTCACGCATAATCTTTCCCGGCTTTATCCAACTAGTATCGGCTATCTCACAAGGAGGATTCAAATTTTGCACAATGTCGTTATTCTCTAACAACTTGCCGGGAGTGTCAGCCACCATCACCACTTTCCAAGGTGTAGCATAAGGGGTAACCATATCCATACGGCTATACATATCCGTAGCTATTGTATTCGGCTTACTCTTAGAACGAGTAAAATTAGTCAGGCACCAATTATCAGTATCAGCATCCGTCAATGCAGCCCATTTGCCATTGGGCAGATGCAAAGTAAGTGCCCGTTCATACACAATTCCTTCCTCCCATTCAGGAATGGCCAGTTCCTCATAAGGAGCCTGCGCCCATTTAGCGCACCAAGCCTTTGTATCCTCGGGCAAAGAATATTCGGTGAGATCGGCTACTACACTATTGAAGATTGCATCCGGATGCATCGGAAACGAATAACGAAAAGCCACTCCTTCGTTGTACACACGGACTTCTATATTCATTCGATAGTTCGATTTGTCGGGTTTAGAAAAAGAAATCACCGCACTATGATAAGCATCTTTAACGCTCGATCGTTCACCATACAAAGGTTTCCAACTATCATTCTTCTCGCCATACGTAACCTTATCGAAAACGAGATTATCGCACCAACTATTGACCTTAGCTACCTTGGGAGTATAAGCCAACGCACTTTCCCATTTACTATTATTCATTTCCACACCCATGCGAGAAGATAGAACAAGCGGTTCACCCTTATAGCTTATTTCGTAAAAAAGATGATTGACAGTATTCTCTTCCTGCTGATAAAAGCGGAATTCAAGGGTATTGTCAGGAGACGATACTTTTACCTCTGTACCCTGAATCATATTAGCACTTGCCCCCAGGGGGAAAAAACCGATCAATAGCAAAACAATCCAAAAACAGTCTCTCATAATTTGTTATTTTACTTTAATATTTTTCGTATACTCATTTGTCTGGAAACCTTTAAGGTCATTCATCTTCACCCCATTAATCACGATGTTTTCAAAAGTGACATCCCTTACACTTCTCTCCGAATCGAACCCTTTAATGAGCGAAGGATTCTCTCCCACTCCATCATAACGGATGTTACGAAAAGTCACATCTTCTACACCTCGTCCCGGCTCTTTATCATATTTTGCATTAAATCGCACGTTCACATGAAACAAGCATCCCTCCTGAATACTCTCTACCCGAATATTATCAAACAATACGTGGCGTACAAGGTTACGGTCGCCTGCATCAATAGCCATGCAGCCTTGATAAGGCACATCATCTTCATCATGCTCCAAGATGTCTATGTTACGTATCGTAATATCCTCTACAGTATCTCCCGGCGATCCATCTGGATTTCCATGGCCACCAATGTTGATTGGATGTGCAATGTCCGCCCAAAGAATGGAGTTTTGCACCAACACATTCTTCACATCTCCCCAAAAGTTCCAACGATGAGCATAGATAGCGATACAATCGTCGCTATTGCGCATGAAAACATGATCTACCGTTACATTCTTACAACTCATTAAGTCTATGCCATCACTCCAACCTTTACAGCTAAAGCTCTTTAAATTCTTGATAGTCAATCCCTCTGCCTGTCCGCCAAACACGGTATAATGATCGGGATTCATCACTGTAATGCCGTCAATCAGCACATTTTTAGAGTAAGTCACCTCCACTCCTCTTTGTGGATGATCTAAGATTCCACGTCCGATGATACGTACATTCTCAGCATTATCAACCAACAATTTAGCTCTTAGCACAGCACCCGGAGCCAAATAAACGGTAGTGTTCGAAGGAATACGAATCAGATTGTTGGGTAAGTCTTTAGGCGTATGTATACCCGGTCCAAAGTACATCACCCCTTTTTCTTCTTTGGTGTATGTTTCTGTTTCCAACGGATTAGCAAAAAGATGTAAGTTATGCAAGCGATCTCCATTGAATTCGACAGAAAGATTCATCGGTTGAGGAACTGTGAACAAGATAGTATTCCCATTCACCACATGTTTTATTCCCTTGGCTAATGGACGAATATCGATTTTGTCGATAAGTCCGTTATTCTTTTTTACCATCACCTCCACCGGACTTCCCATATCGAATTGCACCATAGAAGCATCTTGTACATTATCCATATCGACCTGCACATTATATTCGAATAAGTCTTTCCACTCGACACTCCCTACAGAACGAACACGAACTGTATAGTCGTCATTATGTTTCAAGCCTGTATTCAGGCTAGCCGGATATGTTACAAGCTGAGCATGCGTGGCTACTGTTGCCAGTAGAAAGGAGAAAAGTAATAAGTAATGTTTCATCGCTACTGGAAATTATAATATAAATTCTTTAATACATACGATTAAAGTCTATAAAATACTCAATGGAAGCAAAGATAAAAAAAACAGCCTTTGCCGCTTAATTGACAAAGGCCGTTTCTCATTTATAAATATAGAAGCTTCGTTCTATGGCTTTTGCCGTCTGCACTTTAGGAAGTCTACTACGCCCGTATTGCCATGTCACTACAGTAACCTTGATAGGATATTTAGTACGAGGCGGAATTTTAGTAAGAACAAGCTTATCACACACAATCTCTGCGGGACCTTCCTTGATATAATATTGCACCGGCAATCCGCTAGAAGCTTTTGCATTAAGAGATATTGACACTTGATGTAAACTGCATATATCCGGTAAAGAATCAAAACGAATAGATTGCTCTGCACCTTCTTTTTGACGATAGGGAATGCGCAAGTTCAGTTGTTGCACTGTACTCTTATAACGGCTATCTCCTTTGGAGCGAGCCAATAACCAAATATCTCCCGTACGCCGTTCATTGTCTAATCCCATACGATAAAAACGAACCGTAAAAGTAGAATCATTTATCCTTTCCACCGGACCGCAAACTCGCTCTATATGTGTAGGATGCGAAACATGATCATTGCTAAAAGCGGAACGTAGTGTATCGGTATAAGCAGCGGATAGATGAAAAGTCAGACCGTCCTCTTCCGGTTCGAAGCGAGCAGAAATACGAGCATGATTTTTAGGGTTGAATGACAACAATTTACCCTTCTGCATGAAACCGATATATTGCGCTTGCTTGCCTCGTTCACGGATATAATATCGTTCGGTAGCCTCAGCCATCTCTTTATCGAAATACCAAAAAGCATGATTCTTATCTCCTTTATATTTGGCATACGGAGCAGACCTGAACATAGGAAGAGATTGGTCGCTATGCCAACGATCGGCCAACCATCCTTTGGAAGCTGAAATGGGTATAAGCTTAATCGGAGCATCTAATGGCATTCTCTTTGGCAACCTCTTTTGGCAAGCCTTCTTCAAAAACAAGCAGAGATAACGAACCAACTCATCACTCACATCAAAATGACCATGACCTGCATCGGCTAAGAATGAAAGCGGCGCATCCGGATAATCTCGTCTGTAATCAAAAGCCGTGAACAGCCGATCTTCCCACCATTCATATTCGCCCATTACCATTAATGAAGGAATACCTTCAATGTTACGATTACCCCAATCGACGTTAGCGCGTCCATATCCGGTAAGATGGGTACGGGGAGCATCTCCGTGAATAGAGAGGATTGCCAATGTCCTATCCGGATTAAATGCACCAAAGTTCCACGGATAACTAGCCATAGCCGAATGCCCAATAGGCACAATGGGTGCATACTTCAACTCAGTGTAACCCGAAACATCACCCAATTCTGTCATCATTACCTCAAAGATTTGCTGCACTCCGCTTTCCGGTGCCCAAGTTTGGCTTAACGACGGAGTAACCCACACAACAGCCAATCCTAGTTCAGTCATTGTTTTTCTAAAAGCTGCATGTTCAAAGATTCCCTCTTCACTCATGTTATGATATCCCACAACAACTCCCCTCACTTGTTTGCAGTCCGTAGGTATCCACAAAAAAGCTCTAGGATTACTATTCGTCTCGTCAGAAACAATACCTTTCACCTGTATGGACCATTGCCATTCAGACGCAACAGCCTGAAGCGACATCAGAAAAATAAAAAAGCAAAGGAAATATACTTTCGTTAGTATCTTCATACAATTTATCGATGATTATAATCCATTCAAGAAATTCAAAACTGTACGATTAAACGCTTCCGGCCTTTCCATATTGAGCATGTGTCCACAATCATCCAACACAACTAGTTTGCCCTTAGGAAGGTAATTCAATATCTCCGGCTTCGAAGAAAAATGATTATTTGGCGACCGACCTTCCAGTATCAGAGTCGGTACAGTAGGACACTTATTTTTCAATTTTGCATACGCATCAAGCCCCATAACCACACGTACCTCTTTATGCAAAGACTGCCATGCATCCCAATCGTTAATCATTTGCCAAAGTGGTTCTCGCATACGTTCACGTTGACTTCCTCCCGACTTCATCAACCTCTCAAACCAGTCTTTTTTCATTTTATCAACGCCTTTGAGTTTCAATGCTTTAATTTCAGTATCCCGTTTATAAGCCTCTTCCTTACCCATCGGTTGACTGGGACCGGGAGTCTTCCTCAAATTACCACTAGCTAAAACAGCAGACTTCACTCTTTCCGGAAAACAGCCCAACATATCCGCTCCAACAAATCCACCCAACGAGAGTCCCACTAAATGCGCTTTCTCAATGTGCAAAGCATCCATGAGCTTTACCAAATCTTCTGCATGTGTAAACTGATGATTCTCAGTTTGAGAAGAAGAAACGCCATAACCCCGTAAATCATAACGAATAACTCTATACTTATGTGCAAATACAGTAAATTGTTGATCCCACATCCTATGATCCAGAGAATGACCGTGTATCAGAATCAAAGGCTCTCCATCACCCATTTCTTCATAATAGAGTGAACCATTACCAACATCCACCCTACCTGATTTTATAGGTTGAACGGTTAAAGGTTTATCCATTATGGAACTATCACCACTATCCTTATAAACGAAATCTATTGCTGATAAAGCTGAAATATTTTGGGTACACAATAGAGAAAAACAAAACAGCATTGCACATGCCAATGATACATTTATTTTCATACTTCGAACTATTTAAAATAAAGTTCAACTATTCATCAACCATAATGTGTAAAGTTACATCTTTTTCGGAGAATAATCTTCAAACAAAATGAAGTATACTATTGTAAAAACCTCATTTGTACATTTCGTCACAAGAAATAGAAGAGATTACTTTAGGGTTAAAGAATCTCTTCTATTCAATATTGATTAATATAAGATGAAATTGATTATTTGGAAAACATCAGTGTACCCCAACCTAATTGATCATAACCACCACTATTCGATCCGTAATCACCTGCACCACCATCGCTATAACCACAGCTAGAATTCTCACGCATCTTATTCACCCACAACTGCGTATATATATCTGACAAATTATAATCAGAGGTCAAGCGGTGAATCAATTCCCACGAAGGGCGTACAGCACCACGGCTCTCAGTCCCGTTTTTGTGTTCCTCATACGAAATGGTTGGCCAACTATTTCCTGTACAATTTTCATAAGCAGTATAAGGTAAACTTGATACATCATATTTAAAATTACTGAGCATATTGTTCGTTTCTACTTCTCCATAATTGTATTTACCAACATATTCGCACATAGCCAAAGCACGATTGTTATCGAATGTAAACAAGTCTTCACCAATATTCTTAGCCATTTGACAGAAAACACCCATTAGACTAACACAAAGGGTAGCATGTCCTTGGTCGCGGCCAGATTCCTGACATTGTCCCAATGTTTCATTACTATCAGGATCTTGATGCATGAATGGAACGCCATTAACAATATTACCAGAACCTACTCCATACTTAAAATATTGGATTGCTTCATTAATTTTAAAGTTGTCATCTGTTAAAATTCCTATTGATAAAATAGCTGTCATCTCTGCCAGATCCCAGTTTAGCCAATAATGGAGCGGACAATCCGTTAAGCCGTTATGTAAACTAAGAAATTTGCTAGCCTGTGGATAAAACACATCAACCATCCATGTCTTATACTTCCCAAAATCTGTGCTTGACCATTTATCATAAGCACGTAATATTTCCGCTGCATTTGCCAATTGATATATCTGGATAGCTATAAGATATTCATTAGGATCAATAAAGTTTCCCTGACTATCAACAATATAACCAGTGCATGTTTTTGCCCATGCATTCAAGATGTTTACGCCAGCCTGAGCATACTGTTCATCGCCTGATATTCTCCAGCGCAAGGCCAATTGGTAGGCAGAAGCGGCATCATACATCAATTTTGTATAGTTGCTGTAGTCATTTGGATATTTCTCATGCCAATTATTATAATCCAAACGAGCCAGCAATTTTACAGGAGTTGCCGTCCAATTACTTTGGGCATGTTTACTAGATTCCAGATGGGCGAACGCATTAGTCCAAGGTTGCTCTTTAGCTTCTACTTTAGCCTTTACATAAGCAAAATCAGCTTCTGTATGCAGCATACAAGGATGTTGCAATTTAGTGGAATAATCTTTAACTTCAGGCCAACTGTCAATATCACTATAGCCATCTTTTATTTCGCTACAAGCAAAGAGAAAAGCAGAACTCAAAGCTAAAAAGAATACTCCTAATATTTTATTTAACTGCGTATTTTTCATAATTTATTAATTATTTTCATTATTAACATAAGAATTAAGCTCATCCAAAGTTTTGAATGCACGAATCCAATAGAGATCATAGCTTGTTGCAGGTGCTAGATAATCAGCAATAACAAACTTTAATTGTACAAGGGTGAATTTTGACCAATCGGTAGGATTCTTAGTATCATATTTAGCTTGTAAATCGTAATACAAAATATTTGGTTGTGTTGTTGATATATTACTTCCGTTTAAGACCACAAATGAATTGTTAGCACTATTTATTTGACCTAAGTTATTATAACCTATAGTCGCCGGATTGTCATACAATTCAAACTTTATTGTACCAGCACTATTATTGCCTGCTACTAATGCGGACAATGGCTTTATTTTAACAGCTAAATATCGATAAGTTGCCGGAGTTATTGTCACATTTTTACCTGAACCATTTGTAACCAAAGACAGATCACCGCGATATTTTGATCCACTTTTACCCATTTGTACTATTGTTTTCGTGCCATCTGATGTGCTAGTAGCACTATTTCCCACAGCCCATGGAGAGAGTCCGTTCGCAAATGAATACCACAAACGTCCTTCTGCAACACTCACTGTAACCGATGCCGAAATGGATCCATATGCCATAGTAATCACAGCAGAACCATTAGTCAAACTATTAACATGCAATTTACCGTTCTTATCCACAGTTGCCACTCCTTCATTGTCACTTGTCCATGTTAATAAAGAAGCTGTTGCATCCTCTGGAGTGAGATTATAACGAATTTGATAATCCTCTCCATATCCTAATTGAGACAATTCCTCATCCTCAATTAGCTCAACACCTTTAATTGGAATAACCACTTTGATTCCTATTTCCACAGAAACAGAAGCAGGTGCATTCGGATTTAAATCATCCGCAGTAGCCGTAATGGTCACCTTCCCTTTTCCAATGCCCGCTACAATTCCATTCTTATCCACAGTTGCAATCTGAGGATTACTGCTAGTCCATTTATAACGTACGAAAGTAGCATTTTTAGGTTGAGAAGCTATATTCAACTGATATTCGCTACCTACAGCAATCTCTTCTACTGGTACGTTTGTTATTTCCATGGATTCTATATAATTAAAATGATCCAAGACTTTAACAATTTTAAAAGGAGTAGCAGAAGCTGGTCCAAAACCTATTTCAGGAGTAACTCGTACTACAGATATTCCTAAATTCTCTTTCGCTGTAATTTTCCCACTCGCTGTAATTGTAGCAACGGATTCATTGGATGAAGTCCACTGAACGTTAGGATTAGAGACTTCTTCTGGCAGAACAGTACAAGATAACTGTAGTTCTCCATTTTTCAATAGACAGATTGTATCATTCTTGGCATCATAGTTGGTAGCAGCAATTGTCACAGACGAAATAGTAACTGTCTCGCTCATTGGATCACCTAAATTCTTATCATCGGAACACGAGGATAGAACAAGAATAATCATGATTACCATATCCCAAAAACGCATTATATAATTCTTTTTCATAACCATTATTTATTAATTTATTTTAGGCTCATTACTCCCATCCCGAATTCTGACCAAGATTCGGATTTAATTGCAACTGATCAGCAGGCAACGGATACAAATAATTCTTAGTTGACCATGTACGTCCACTTTCCATAATAAGACATCCATCTTCATTCTTAGCTATAGATCCTGCAGCACCCCAAGCAGATTCAAATTCAGTTCCTGACCATTTAATACCTAAAATGTCTTGAGGCATTTCAATTTCTGCTGTTTTCCAACGCTTCAAATCATCGACACGAAATCCTTCGTTAAATAACTCAACTGTACGTTCACGGCGAATTTCCTCCCGCATATCTAAGGAATATTGTAGCACAAAGCTATTGCTTAACTTGGGAATATCAGGATTCACGCGGCAACGTACCAAATTCAATGAAATATTCAAATCCTCATCAGAGATCTTCCCATCTCGCTCGTACACAGCTTCAGCATAATTTAAGAGTACTTCCGCATAACGAATAATTGGATAATCGTAGCCTTCATAAGTATCCTTAACATTGCGTTCTGTTGCCCATTTTTGATTCTGATATCCACTGCCCGAACGAACATCACATGCTTTTGCATGCGATTTATCCTCACCACTCATGCCTTTCCAATCGATACGGCATTCTTCATCTTTATTTCCCCAATACATTACCCCATTAGCCAATAAGGTATTTTTCATTCTATTATCACGTTCTTGAAACTCAGAGGTCATCTTCGCATATTGTTGAAATTTCAATGATTTTTCAATAGGTAAACCGTCACTACATAAGTACATGTTTGCTAATTTGCGATTAATATACTGAACATTCTTCAAACAATTATGAGTTATGTTTTTTCCTATTGGAGATAAAGTTTCGTCATGACGACGATAGAAAATGTATTCTTTATTATCTGCTTTAGTCAAATTTGCAGGATTAGATTGAACATTCTCTAAAGTAAACAAATATTTATAGGCATATTCGCCTAAAGCCACAGGTTTAAATAATTCAAATCCACCTTTATCAATAACTTCTTTAGAAGCCTCAGCTGCAATAGTAGCCAAAACTTTACCACGAGCTTCATCTCCACGATATTTCTGCCAAGTACCTTCATACAATGCCACTCGAGAAAGAAAAGCGTAAGCGGCCCATTTTGTCAAACGACCGTCATCATCCGTAGAAACTGTTTCAGGAAGTTCAGGTGCTGCTTCCTGCAGATCTTGAATAATAAAATCAATAACATCACCACGATCATTGCGTTGAGCGTTCATCTCCGAGGAGTTAATATCAATGGGTTCTTTCAGAATAATAGCGTTACCATACAACTGAACCAGATCAAAATAACAATAAGCTCGGAAGAACTTCGCTTCAGCAACATAACGGCTGATAGATTCGCTTCCTCTATAGGACGCTGCATTTTTCAACAACAAATTGGTACGACGAATATGGGCATAATTATCAGTATAATTAGCATCTGAAGTAGGGATGGAATTACTGCCGTGACTATATTCGTTAACAGAGGTGTATGTCATCAAATCAGAACGAACATCTGAGTGAGGCGCATCATACACAGAAGAACCAAAGTCACGTGTCCATCCATAGAAATTATTAGCAAAATATTTAAAATCACTAGCGGATTTCCAGAGATTTCCATCAGCTAACTGATCTTGTGGATCTAAGTCCAAGCAAGAGCTCACTGTCATACCTAATGACAATATTAGAACAATTTTCTTATATAGTTTCATAATCTATTGCTATTAAAGGGTTACATTTACTCCGAATGTTACAGTGCGGACAAAAGGGAAGCGTCCCGTTTCTTTTACTTGGCGGCTTGCTTCTGGATCCCAACCATCATTAATCTTAGAAGACTCCCAAAGATCTGCGCCTGAAATATACAAACGGCATGAGCTTAGCACTTTAATACTTCTCAATAAAGACATAGGTACATTATATCCTAGAGTTACATTCTTGAGACGAATATAAGAACCGTCCTCAACCGACCAAGAAGAAGCCTGATAGTTATAGTTATTAATAGTCCCATTATTCGTATAAGAAGGATAAAATGCGTTCATATTCTCTTGATTCCAAGTATTTCCAACAGATTGATTCGATGTATTCAAATAAACAGCCTTCATAGGAATACGCCATATTTCATTACCATTGTTATCCCCTGTACGGAAAATACTACGCTTTGCCACACCTTGGAAGACAACAGATAAATCAAAATTATTCCACTCCATGCCCAAATTGAAAGAATAAGAAATCTTCGGATCGTCTGTACCTAAATATACGTAATCATTATAGTCCAGCTTCCCATCATCATTTGCATCTTCAAACATGTTGTCCCCTAAACGAATGTCATTGGTCAAGCCGATAGTATTACCTGATAAAAAGCGGTAAAGGTATTTCGTTCGCTGTTCTTCGTTCTGTATCTTTCCTGTATAACGAAGACCAAAAATACTGTTCAAAGGATAGCCTTGTTGTTTGTCTTTAAATCCAGAACTCAAAACATTAGTTCCACCTATATCGGTTAATTTGTTAGTATTATAAGAGAATGAACCACCGACATGATACACCACACTACCAATTTTATCTGACCAATTTAACTGCCCTTCGTAACCTTTCGCTTCAAATTTACCATCGTTAGAATAACCTGCGTTATCGCCTAAAATACCAGGATAAGAAACTGTTATCAACATGTTATCATTCTTCTTCATATACACCTCCAATGTTCCGGACAAACGTCCAGTCAATAAACTGAAGTCTAAGCCGATATTATAGTTATTAATACGTTCCCATTCACGTCCAAGCGAAGCAATTTTTCCATTAGTATCAATTATTGTTGCTTTTTCCGAACCCAACAAAGCACCACTTTGCGATTTAAAGTTGTAATACTGTGCTCCTTCATAACGATCAATGCCACTTTGATTACCAACTACGCCATATGAAAGACGAAGTTTCAGCTCATCCAGCCAATCATACTTTTTCATGAAGCCTTCTTCCGAGATACGCCAACCAGCAGATAACCCATAAAAGAATGCCCAACGACCAGTTTCAAATTTAGAAGAGCCATCATAACGCATGTTAACTTCTGCAAGATACTTCGACTTATAACTATAATTCAAACGAGAAAAATAGGATAATATAGCTTCATGCCACTTTGTACCTTTATTATCTGTTAATGAAACAGTTCCAGCTCCATTTACAGACTCTAAAGAGTTCTGAATATCCTTAACAGAAACACCATAATAATCATATTCTGTCAATTCGTATTGGGTACCTAACATCGTACTCAAATCGTGAATGTTATCAATATTCTTTTTATAATTCAGATAAGCCGACATTGAATAGAAATTTCTACTCGAACTCGTTTTTGAATAAGACGATTCTGATTGTTTTGAAACAGTTGGAGTTGAGTTTACTTGAGTACCTGCATAATTATATGAGGTAACTGCCATTTTCTTTGTATCGCGCGTTGCAGAAGAAGTGTTATAACCCAAGTCTGAAACTAAATCCAAATTCTTCAATAGGTTAAGAATCAATTTTTCACTTATATTTACTTCAGAAACTTTTAGTTTATTATCTCCGCCAAGTTCAGCATACCAAATAGGTGACATCCAAGTACCCCATGAATAAGGTTTTCCATCAATGGTAGAAGCCGGTAAACCAGGTTGCGGATAGCTACCTGTCAATGTCTCTCCTATCCTTGAGGGAGCAACTTGATTCTGGCGGTTGTAAGCAACAACAGATTCTACTTTAAACCTATCTGTAACCTGCAACTTATTAGTCAAACGAAAATTATAACGTTGGTTATTGTTGTTACCCCATTTTAAATTACTTCCATCGTACAGATAACCGAAAGACAAACGATACAAATTCTTTTCTGTCCCACCAGAAATAGCTAAATCGTGTTGAGTAGAACTGCTATTACCAAACAAAATATCGCTCCAATTAGTATCCATAAACACGAAATCTTTAACATCAGTAAATGCTGAAGTAAAAGGATTGCTACTATTGTTTAGATCAATATAATGCCCTTCATTAGCCAAAGCTAACTTAGCGTATTGCATCCAAGTATCGCTATCTGTATAGCCATCATTAGTACGAGCCTGAATTACAGCATTGGCCCACTCCTTCAATGACATCAGTTCCGGCTGTAAACCAACTTTTTTGTAAGTGTATGAAGCATTATATTCTATTTTAGCTTTGCCCTCCTTCGCCTGTTTGGTCGTAATTAAAACGACTCCTCCGGCAGCGCGAGAACCATAAATAGCAGCGGAAGCATCTTTCAAGAAATTAATAGATGCAATATCAGAAGGATTGATATTGCGAAGAGCGTTTGTACTTTCATATGCTACCCCATCAATAATAACCAAAGGATCAGCAGTGTTAGCAGAAACAGAACCACGTAATTTCATTCCCCAGCTTTCGTCACCCGGAGCTGAAGAATTACGGGTAATAGTTACTCCAGGAACCTGTCCTTGCAGAGCTTGTAAAGGAGAAGACAATGAACCTTTTCCCTTTAACATTTTATCAGTAACCACCGTAATAGCACCTGTTAAAGTCTCTTTCTTTTGAGAGCCATAACCCACTACCACAACCTCATCTAAAAGTTCCGTATCTTCTTTTAGTATTACTTTGAAAGAGTTATTTCCCGCAATGGAAAGTTCTTGTGTTTTATACCCGATATAAGAAATAACTAACGTTCCTTTATCAACATTCAACGAAAAATGACCGTCGATATCGGTAATAGTACCATTTGATGTTCCTTTGACCAACACACTGGCACCAATTATCGGTTCACCCGAAGCGTCAGAAACATGCCCATTAATTTTTCGCTGGGCCAATGCTGTTAACGAAACAAACATCAACAAGCATGTAAGAATTGTTTTTAATAGTCTCATAAAATTAATATTTAAGATTGAACAAAAATAAGGTTATTGTTAACTTCATTATGATAAATCATGCAGTATTTTAAGGCTGCTCGTAATTGAGAAATTCTCATAGGCTGTTTTTATGTTTAGAGTTAATAAAGTCTATATACATTGTCTGATATAAGCACGCATACATTTCCTTCCCAACAGTAGATGATTCTCCACCGTGCGACGACTGAGATTCATTTTATCAGAAATATCATCAGTTGTTTGTCCATCGAAACGACTTAGCGAATAGATAATTTTGCGTTGAGCAGGAAAAGTTTGAAGGTGATTTCTTTCCAGGGACAAAAGGTCTTGGACTATAAGATTCTCTTCCGTTTCATTGCTAGTCGTAACCACAATGTCGTACATATATGAAGTGACTTCTTGCTTCTTATAATAACGACGAATATAATCGGTCACAATATTACGGGCAATGGTAAAAAGGAAATATTTAACTGTATCTTCCCGAAGCATCTGCTTATAATCGAGCAAACGTATAAATACATCTTGCACTAAATCTTCAGCTTCATACTTGTGGTTGATACGATAAGTAATATACTTCAAAATAGTTTGATAGTACTCTTCATATGAACGGGCAACAATGCTCTCTTCCCTTGGGTTTGAAATGTTCTTCATAATACGATCTTTTTCGGTTCGAAACTATGAATGCAAATATAGAGAGGTAGTAAAGCAAAACAATATTTAATAGACACTAACAAATCTCACTGCATTAATCCAGACTACATAATACATAATAATCTGATTATCAATGATTAATAGATAAAAAAACAAGAGTCTCAAATTATTATTCAAGACTCTTACTATACAAAAATATGTTCTCTAGCGGTTATTCATTAGAGGCACCTATACTGCGGATGTATTCATTGGGAGTGATGCCGGTACTTTTCTTAAAAGAACGGAAAAAAGAAGCTCGTGAACTAAATCCACAAAGCTCGGCCAAGGCACTTAATGTGTAACGGGAGTATTGCGAATCGTTCACCAGTTTTTTGAATTCGGCTATACGGTATTCATTAGTGAAGTCATAATATGACTGATTCAAATACTGATTAAACACGTAAGATAAGGAATAAGAAGAAGTATCAATAGCATGTGCCAAATCAGCAATCTTTAAATCCGGATTGATATATGGTTTCTGTTCGTTCATGTAAGCAGCCAGTTTTTCATAAATACTCTTGCACTCTTCATCACTCAGACGGTTCGCTTTATACTTTTCTTCATTCGGTTTATCCGGATGTAATAGAAGATGTTCGGTTGACTGTTCTATTGGTTCGCGAGAATCACGATTACGATTCTTCATCCTCCAATAATAGAAGATTCCGGCTAACAGCAGTATACACATCAGCGTAAACAGCCAAAACCAAATAGAATAAACCAATGCAATCTCTACTTTTAAGGAGGCAACAGATTCTTCATTACCGGGAATACGAATCTTAAAGGTATAGTTGCCCAGAGACAAATCGTAATAATTCACTTCATTCTGTCCGGTGACTAGATGCCACTCCTTATCAAAACCTTCCAATTTATATTCATAAACCATTGTTATAGGATCGGTATACGACAAATTAGCAAAGCTGAAAGTCAGATTGTTTTGATTATGCTTCAATGATAAACACTGATCATCAGCTAATTCCCGCTTTTCTATCGAATCAAGAGGAATACCGTTTACTAATACATCGGTCAGGACTATTTTATATGGATGTCTACATATCTCATCAGAACGTTTCGGATTTACAGACAAAAGTCCCTTGGCATTACCAAACCAAAGGATTCCTTTTTCATCTTTATAGGCTGTTCCGTTTGTAAAGGTAGGACTCGGAACGCCATCGCTAAAGTTGTAACTAGAATAAATTTTATTGTTTTCCTTCACACGCAGCAGTCCGTCATCACAACCTAGCCAGAGCCATCCCATACCATCTTCCACCACCGACATATAAGCATTACCGTGTAGCAAAGGATTCATGGGAGTACGATAAAAGCTGCTCATAGATAAATTAGTAGTAAACAGACTCCCCTTGTCCGGTAAGAAATATAAATTATGCCTGGAATCTTCATAAATAGTTCGAATCTTCTCTTTATGCACAAAACCTTCAGGAAAGATGTTGGTCTTCATTGCCCCCGAAGAGGGATCGAAGATGCAAAGTCCTGTTTCCGTACAAATCCAACTTTTTCTTGTAGAATCAAAAAAGATTTCGTAGACGTTTCCTTCAGGGAGTTGTGAATTGGAACTGGTGTAAAATTTCATCTCTTTTTTATCAGCATTGTAACAATAGACTCCCGAGGAGGTTCCCATCCATAGATTGCCGACTGCATCTGTTTCAAAACAAAAAATATGACCTTTCATAAAGGTTTCGGATGGATATTCGGTAAATTGACGTACAGACAACGTAGAGGGATTGAAGACCGATAATCCGCCACCGTAAGTACCAATATAGAATTCACCTTTATAGAAACCAATAGCAAGAATCAGATTTGAACGTAATGTTGGCATCACGAAGCTTTTTACTGTTTTAGTTTGCTCATTAATGTAATAAAGTCCGTCTCGGGTACCGATAAGTTTCTCTTTTCCATGAATGAAGAAAGAACGAACAGGCAGATCTAAAGAGTCGAAAAATGGAGGAAAAGAGTAAACACTAAATAAGCCGCTTTGATAAAGACTATAATCAAATCCGGCCTGATAAAAACCAATCCAGACAATTCCTTCTTTGTCTACTAGCAAAGAATAGACTGAATTGGAGCGAATACTGCTCTTATCTTTGGAATCATGTCGCAAGGAACGAATTATTTGTTTCTTACTGTGTGAAAAGAAATGTACCCCATTTCCATCCGTAGAAACATAAAGCATATCTTTGCCATCAGTTGATATAGACGAAATGATGTTGGAGCCTACATTTACAGAACGGATGAATTTATGCGTAGTCAGATCAAAGTTGACAATGCCTAAAACTGAGGTGCCTAGATATAAAGTATTCTTAATACGTGCCAAATTACGAAACATACACGAATGCCCTCCTTCAGCAGCAAAATGATAGCCAACAGTTTTCCCCGTCGCAGAGCTGTAAGAAAACAGACCTTGTTCGGTAGCCAACCAAAGCATCCCCACTCCATCAGAACAAATACCATAAATCCGGTTACTCGGAGAGAATATATTCTTATCGAGCATCACACGGGTCAAGTGACCGGAATGATAGATAAAAAGGCCTTTTTCTGTACCTACATACAATGTTTGTTTACCATCGAAAAATAAAGATAGCACCGAACAATCAATTGTTTCAGGAGAAATGTGCACCATCATTTCTGTTTCTTTATTTAAACACCAAAGGCCCAAACCGTTCCCAACCCACAATTGCTTATCGTTTGTTTCGATAATGGCATTCACACGTTTACGCTTTACATCTGCACTGGCAAAAGGATAATGCTTAACTTTAACTCCATCAAAACGATCCAGACAGTTATCTGTCCCAAGCCATACAAACCCTTCCGCATCTTTATAAATCACATTAACTAAAAGATCAGAAAGTCCTTCCGCCATAGTCACCCCGCGAAATGTGTAAGACTCTGCAGACAATGAACAAGTTAGTAGACAAGTGAAAAATAACCAACTATATTTCAACGTGTTTCTCATCAGTAAACGGCTGTTTAAGAGATAGAAAAATCAATAATTCATAAGTATAAGGCAAAGATAATGATTAATACTATGTTTAGCAGAAGGATGCGACAAAAAAAGTCTGCAAGGGATGTATATATCCCATAACAGACTGAAAGTAAATGGTTCAATTACAATGCTTTATAAGCGCATGCAACCAATTTATATTTTTTTGTTCCAATAGTAAGGCTGCAAGGTGCAGATGAAGTTACATACCAACGACCTGCCTTTTTCTCCACTGTGACATTGGACATTGTTTCCGACTCAATGGCAACCTCTCCGGATTTTAGCGTAGTGCCATTTGCTAGAAAGTAAACGCAATCTCCATTGTCACTGACTCCTACTACAGCGTAAGTACCTCGAACAGTGAATTGATTATAGGTTGCTTCTAGCTTGCCATTAGCCTGCGAAAAAATATAATCTGTTCGCCCGCTTTTGTTGGTTACACAGATTCCTACAAAATCCTTTGCCGCAGTTTGGGCATCAAAATAGCTAACTAATGCAATGTTCGAAGGTTCATTTTTACTACTAGGCTCGAAAACGGATACAAAGGGACGCGTCCATGCTTCACCTTTTTGACGGGCAACAAAGGTTAGAGTAGGCTGATCTTTTATACTGTAAGGCATATCGGGTGCACGAGCCAACCCCTCACACATGGGACTAAGGGCAGTAAAGACCTCTCTCTCCTTCTCCCCTTTCATCCACATATTCATCGAAATATCATCACCATCGGGCATATCAATGGTGAAAGTAGCCTTCACATCCTTATCCGTTGCCACACCTTTTTTGTCATATATGTAAGAATAGGCATACAGATGTCCCCCTGCGAAAGCTAATTCTTCCGTAGGTTGAAGATTCAGATCACTGCCGTCTGCAACACTCAGCGTCATCTTTTGTCCCAGATTGTGATAAAAGTAATCGTGCATTTTATCTCCACCTTGTTCTTTCCTACTTCGGAAAATATCCACATAATAGCCCGTTTCTGGTCCGGTAGTCACAATACTCATCAATCTTGTTTGGTCAGCACGACTTTCCGGTTCACGAAAACGAACATCACTATAGCTAATACTTTTATAAATACCTTCTTTCTGTTCGGGAGCAGGATAACAACCACGCAAATCAAAAGAATGATTGCTCTTCATGATGGGGTAACTCGATATGCCATCTACGCATACCGTGTTATGTGAAGGAAACTGACCATAGTATTCTTGATAATCAAGGCCCGAATAGAGTGTCAGCCCAATACCCGCATCCGGGCCGAGCACAAAACCTTTGCCATAAAGTTCCATCGAAATGCCATTGGCATGCATGTGATTACCCTCACTCGCATTTTGCGAAATCATCAGACTATGACGTGGATTCATACCATTTCGTTGCACAAACCAACTTACATTAGGAGCATAAAAAGTCGGCATCACATAGTCTTCTATTTTCCCTGCCAAAATCTTTTCACTGAGTTTAAGTGGTTTATCCGAGAAAAAAGAAGCCACATCTACTCGTATATTTTTAGCATCGTCAACCGGCACATCCGCTTTCGGGTTAAAAAGCTTTAGCATTTCAGTAAAACGACGTTCTTGGACTTTCTTCCCATGCAACTGCGCATTAGCAACCATCCGTGCAAAAAAATCGGTGCGCAAGTAACCGGGATGAGTATCGCCAAAGCCACAAATCATTCTGTTTGGAAAAAGATATTGAGGAGTAGTTGCCACCGACTTTTCAATCACAGGAATCTCTTTCACCAGATCAATGCCCAAGTTACGATCTATCAGATTAGCAAAGTTGGCATAATCGGCCACCACGTTACAGCTGTATCCGGGACATTCTGCCCAGATGCCTGTTTGGGCATCAAAGCCATAATCAGCAAGACGAGTAAGACTCCATTGACGAATGGAAGATTGATTAAGTACACAATCCAAATAGTACTCACGTCCTTTATTATCCGCATAAGTACGATTATCCTCGAGTACAAGCCCAATATCCATAATAAAACGCGCCTGAATAAGGTTCCAATTATTATGTGGCACTCCATTATCAATGATATTATCTGCCCATTTTTTAAATGCAGCAGAATAAATATTCATTTTATCAACCTTATGAACTTTCAGATAATCATAGAGAAAATCATAAAGCGGAACTAACGCATTGAGTGCATCTTCGTGTATTACTTCAAAAGTAGTCATTCCCACAAGTGTTTGTTGATGCCCGTGATTGAGATCTTTAGGCACATTACGATAATAAATACCCGTCATATACGTATCAAAAGCCAGAGTGGCAAGATCTGCGTATTTTTGTTCTCCGGTAACCCACCACAAGAAAGCAGCATCACGTGCAATACCCATAATTTCAACATTGATACTAGCAATCGTCATACCCGTTTTATTTATGCTAGCCCATTCAAGAGGTTTATCAGGCAAAGCATTATTACGCAATTCCATACCCCGTGCATCTTCAGCATAAGGCTGTATATCCTCCAGTCTAGGACGACCATAATTGGTTGCATGACTACGCGCGCCGACATATTGTACTGTTGGTACGGGTGCGGGTGCTCCACCGGCATGATCATAAAATTCTCCTTTTATATACACATCCGTAGCATGGCTCTTCCAATACATCTGTAATCTCGACGTGAGCCATTCCGGTGAACGATCAGCATATACGTCTGTACGCTGTTTCAGCTTCATAAGTATTTCTTTCGCCCAAGGCTCTTCTCGAAGTAGTTTTAGAGTAGCTTTTCGTTCGGCGGCAGTAGTCAGTACCCGAGGATGTTCTTGTGACATCTTCGATGGCAGAGGGATATGTTGCGCCATTCCTTGCAGCACAAATAGAAAAGTAAATAGAAAAAAAAGTATCTTCGTCCTCATATAGCGTGTTCTTTAACTGATTGGATTACACTAATATACGAATGAAACAATAAGAACACCTAATCTTTAATACAACTATTATGAGAACTAGTAGTCCTGCTGAGATTTTCGATTATACTCCTTTAGCAATTGCCTAAAGATGTATCATGGTGGCCAGAATCGCCGGTAGCAAAAATTGCATAACTCTTGCTCTTACATCCTATAAAAGGCTGTAAGAGCAAAAGTTAACAAAACCAGTTTATCTATATATTTTTACTTTGTCACTTTCGTAAACTTGTAGATAGCAAAGGTGTAAGGCTCCAACTGAGCATCTAATGCACCCTCACGAACAGAGACATTTGTTGTTTTGGGAGTAATAGCAAAGGGTTCCTCAATGGTATTATCTCTATCAAGATCGAGTGAACTAAGCTTAATGCAAATACCGTCAGTCAATGTTTCTTTACCCTTAAGTCCGGCAAAAGTTAATGGCACACGCAAGGTTTTATCCGTTGTATTCACCACCTTTACAATATATGAATGTGTCGGCGCATCCCATACCGCACTGGCAAAAAGCCCATCTTGTCCTTCGGCACCTGTAACCGGTTTATTGTTCATCGTTAGTGGAATAACATTGGTACCTTTATTCTGGGCATAAAGTTGCTGCACATAGTAGCTTACCGTGCGAACAGAATTTAGATTATCAAACCAAATCATATCCGGACGCCATTGCCAACCTTCAACGTGAGCAAACAAAGGAGCATACGTAGCCATGTGAACCACATCGGCATTACGTTCAAGTCCGGTCATAAAAGCAGCTTCTAATAATGAGGCATAAAAATGATTCCATTTTTTCCCTTTACCATGACAAGCATATTCTCCTGCAAAAACTTTCGGACCCTTGCGATCATATTTGTCATAACGGGCTCCCTGGCTCAAGAACCAGCTTTCAGGACGATAAAAGTGTTCATCCACCAAATCAGCTTTCAGACGTTTCATTTCCGGCCAGAGGTATTCAAATTCTTTTCCTTCAGAATTAGGTCCGGAACTACCAACTATTTTAATTTCAGGATGAGCTTTGCGAATGGCCTTCAAGAATGGTTCCAGACGTTCAGGATATTCCGGTCCCCATTGTTCATTACCTATACCGATAAACTTTAGGTTGAAAGAAGCAGGATGTCCCATGTCGGAACGTATTTTCCCCCATTTAGAAGTTTCAGGACCATTGGCGAATTCGATTAAATCGAGTGCATCCTGAATGTAGCTGCCCAAATCACAAACAGCCACATGCGCTTTGGCATCATTGTTCTGGAACTGACATGACAGGCCACAACTCAGAATAGGCAGAGGTGCGGCTCCCATTTCTTCTGATAATAAAAAGAACTCATAAAAGCCCAGCCCATAGCTTTGATAATAGTCCGGAAAAAAACGGTTAGTAAAAGTATACTGCCAACGATTTTCATTCAATGGACGGTTCTCAACAGGACCTACAGTGTTTTTCCAATTATAACGGGTGTTAAGATCTGTTCCTTCCACAATACATCCACCGGGAAAACGAAATACTCCGGGATGAATATCGGCCAAAGCTTGTGCTAAGTCTTTGCGTAAACCATTCTCATGGCCCTTCCACGTGTCTACAGGAAAGAGTGAAACATGTTCCAAATCAATTGTTCCTTTGGATACAAGAAAGATACGAAGTGTAGATTTGGCCTCCGTCATATTCGGTTTAAGTATCACTTGATATTTTTTCCACTCTTTAGAATTAATAGTTAGCTCTTGTTTTGCGAAAGGTTGCCCCTCTGTATTACTATTGGTTTTCACCAATTCTATGCGAATTTTCTCAGTTGTGCCACCTTCAGGCAAACGAGCCCATACAGAAAAGCGATATTCTTCTCCGCTCCTCACTCCTATTCCAAAGAAACCTTCATTATCCAATCCGGTATGCTTATGCTCATGCCCGGGGTCGGACAAACGGACATAATGTGGATTACGTTCAAAAGGGCCATCATCCTTCAACGCTACTTTTCCAAAAGTTTTCCACCCCATCAGGTTTTGAGGAAACTCGAACGAACGGTTCTTCACTAACTCAGCGTAAAGCCCACCATCCGCAGCATAATTAATATCTTCAAAAAAGAGTCCATACATGGTGGGCTGAATCTCCGCCCCTAACTTTTTCGTTTGAATGACTAACTCATTGGTTTGCGCACTCAAAGAAAGTGCGGCAGATAAAGCCAAAGAGCCCAATAACGTACTGTGTATTCTCATGGTTTAATGTTTATATGATTATTTCATTTAATTCGTTTTCCCCATACCGAACGACCTTTGCTATCCAATCCGGTAAAAAGAATGGTTTCTTTCTGATTTTCCCAATCGTGTCCCGCAAATATAATCAGATTTTTAATAACTTCCTCTCCTATTTTTATATCCAACATCTTTTTATTATCATCAAACAACCAAATTCCCCTTCTTCAAAGCTTCCATCTTCTCTAAAAGAATAAAAAGAAAAAGTATCACAATGAATATTAGCACATTTTATGGCAATATATCGTTCGAGAAACAGAACGCCACAACACGCATACCGACGATTGTATATGCCGGATTGACTGCATCAGGACAATCTGTTTGGGGTAAAAAAGTAGAATGTTATTCAACTTTTTACCCTTTTAATGTTGCATAACATATTATGAGAATGCACAAGATAAATAATAAGTGTTACTTTTACACCCAAAATAAAATAAGTACCTCGTTTACAGACCTATCACTTAAAACGAAAAACATGAAAAAACAGTTATTATCAATTGGATTTGTTGCATTAACGATGATTTCTTGTAACAATAAACCGAAGGAAGAGTTGACATTGTCCGGGTTGGATCCTAAAAACTTCCAGACGGAAGTAAACCAAATGCCGGTTAACCTTTATACCTTGAAGAACAAAGCAGGTATGGAGGTGTGCATCACCAATTTTGGTGGACGCATCGTATCTGTTATGGTACCTGATAAAAATGGTGCAATGAAAGATGTAGTACTTGGTTTCGATAGCATCGCCGACTACATCAATGTACCCAGTGATTTTGGTGCATCTATCGGACGTTACGCCAACCGTATTAAAGACGGTAAAATTGTTATCGATGGAAAAACAATTCAACTACCACAAAACAACTTCGGACACTGCTTGCATGGCGGTCCTAAAGGATGGCAATATCAGGTATATGAAGCCAAACCTGTTAATGGAACAACTTTAGAATTGGTACGCAAATCACCGGATGGAGATGAAAACTTCCCCGGAAATGTAACGGCAAAAGTAACCTATACACTGACAGATGATAATGCTATCGACATTAAGTACGAAGCAACAACTGATAAAAAGACGGTTATCAACATGACCAACCACTCCTACTTCAATTTATCCGGTGATGCGCAACAGCCAATCACTGATAATCTGTTATACGTCAATGCCGATAAATTCACTCCGGTAGACAGTACTTTCATGACAACAGGTGAAATAGTACCAGTGGCAGAAACTCCTATGGATTTCACCACACCTAAGACCATCGGAAAAGATATCGACAAATATGACTACAAGCAATTAAAAAATGGCAACGGATACGATCATAACTGGGTGCTGAACACTGCGGGAGACATTAAACAAGTTGCAGCGAAACTAACCTCTCCTACCAGTGGCATTACATTAGAAGTATATACGGACGAACCGGGTATTCAGGTTTACACCGGAAACTTCCTTAACGGAACAGTGAAAGGAAAGAAAGGTATCGTATACAAACAACGCGTAGCAGTATGTCTGGAGAGTCAACACTATCCGGACAGTCCCAACAAGCCTGAATGGCCCTCAGTTATTTTGGAACCGGGACAAACCTATCACAGCCATTGTATCTTCAAATTCAACGTTGAGAAATAATTATTAATACAAACATAATAATATCGCTAAAGCAAATGAATGGTTCTGGTTTTCAAACAATTGACTTTGTCATTTTCGGAGCATACATCGTTTTATTAGTATGTCTCGGACTTTTCCTCTCTCGCAACAAAAAAGGAAAAGAAAAAGATTCTAACGATTATTTTTTAGCTGGTAATACACTTACCTGGTGGGCAGTAGGTGCATCACTTATCGCCGCAAATATCTCTGCCGAACAGTTTATCGGCATGTCAGGATCCGGATATAAAATCGGACTTTGTGTGGCTGCTTATGAGTTAATGGCCGCACTTGCCTTGATCGTAGTTGGAAAATTCTTACTTCCCATTATGATCACTCAGAAAATATACACTATCCCACAGTTTTTGAGAGAACGTTATAATGGTGGTGTAGGATTAGCTTTCTCTATTTTCTGGCTGTTACTTTATGTCTTTGTCAACCTGACCTCTGTAGCATGGTTGGGAACGATAGCAATTGAACAGATCTTGGGTATTGATCCTGTTTACCGCATGTATATTATACTATTCTTATTTATTATTGCAGGTACATATTCTATTTATGGCGGTTTGGCCGCAGTAGCTTGGACAGATGTATTACAAGTAGTATTCCTTGTTGGTGGTGGATTAATTACAGCTTACTTCGCATTAGAAGCAGTATCAGGTGCCAACGGAGGAGCATGGGATGGTTTCCTCATTGTATTTGACAAGTTAAAGACACTACCTGAAGATACGCACTTTAACCTCATTGTTGATCGTGCGCTCTCACCTGACGCATTCAAAGATCTACCCGGTATAGCAGCTGTTGTCGGTGGTGTATGGTTAACTAATTTAGGTTATTGGGGGTTCAACCAATACATCATTCAAAAAGGTTTAGCGGCAAAAAGTTTGGAAGAAGCAAAAAAAGGATTAATCTTTGCCGGTTTCCTAAAGATACTTATCCCTTTCATTGTAGTTATTCCGGGTATCACTGCTTTTGTGATGTATACCTATCCGCAAGATATCCCCGGTATTCAGGAAGGATACTTCAATGTACATGGTGCAATCAATGTTTCAGACGATGCCTATCCATGGCTAATCCGTAACTTTGCACCTGTAGGTATTAAAGGATTGTCATTTGCAGCACTTGCAGCAGCAATCATTTCATCATTAGCTTCAATGTTCAACTCTACATCGACCATTTTCACAATGGACATCTACAAACAACACATTAACAAAAAAGCATCAGAACATCAGTTAGTGAAAGTTGGGCGTATCACCGCTGTAGCATCATTAGTTATTGCTGCAATAGCTGTTCAGCCATTGTTAGGCGGATTAGATCAGGCATTCCAGTATATACAAGAATATTCCGGCTTTATTTATCCGGGTATCATCGTTGTATTTGGCCTTGGGTTACTCTGGAAAAGAGCCTCTTCAAATGCTGCTGTATGGACTTCGATACTAACCATACCAATGGGGGTATTATTTAAAGTAGCTTTCCCGGATATGCCTTTCCAATTCCGCATGGGATATATTTTCATTGTATTGTTCATCATCTTCGTAGCACTGACATTCATCGATAATAAAAAGATTGAGGCTCAATTACCTCCTGCTGAAGACAGAAAGAAAATGTTGAAGTGGGCCAGAATAACATTTATTATCGCTCTATCTTGCGTCGTTGCAGCAACAATAGAAAAAATAATGTATATCAGCGGAAGTGCCAATGCAACTGTCAACTATCTGGAAAATATAGGTTTTGAAGCTCTATTCTTCTTTGGTGCACTGATTTCATCCATATCACTGTTCTTATTCTCTAACTCCAAAGACTCTGTTAAAGATCCGAAGTCATTGGTTATCAATTTGGATCTATTCAAAACGAATAGAGGGTTTGCTCTTGGAGCCATAGGTATTTGCGCCATTTACGCGTTCTTATATGTGATGTTCTGGTAATAGCATGACATCATTTTATAAAAAGAAAGATCGATTTTATGTAGCAGTAGACTGTATCATCTTTGGTTTCTATCAAGGTGAACTTAATCTATTGCTACTAAAACGTACCTTTGAACCCGCGAAAGGAGAATGGTCTCTGATGGGAGGATTCCTGGAAAAAGAAGAGAGTATAGATCAAGCAGCAAAAAGAGTTTTATATGAACTGACCGGACTGGACAACGTGTACATGGATCAAGTAGGTATCTTTGGAGAAATAAATCGTGATCCGGGAGAAAGAGTTCTTTCAGCAGCCTTTTATGCATTGATGAATATCGACGACTATGATTCGGAGTTAGCTAAAATTCATAATGCACATTGGGTAAAGATCACCGAACTTCCTCCACTTATTTTTGACCATCCGGAAATGGTGAATAAAGCACTCGACATTTTACAACGAAAAGCAGCAACAGAGCCTATTGGCTTCAAACTATTGCCGAACTTGTTTACTTTGACTCAGTTACAAGCGTTATACGAAGCCATTTACGGAGAGACACTGGATAAACGTAACTTTCGTAAAAGAGTGGCCGAAATGGATTTCATTGAAAAGACGGATGAGATAGATAAATCAGGATCGAGACGTGGAGCTTTTCTCTATAAATTCAATGGGAAAGCTTATCGGAAGGATCCTAAATTTAAATTATAAATATATGTTAGAAGCTCTAAAAGAAAAAGTATTCCATGCTAATCTGGAGTTGGTGAAACACGGATTGGTGATATTTACCTGGGGAAATGTATCGGCTATTGATCGTGAGAGCGGATTGGTAGTTATCAAGCCAAGTGGAGTATCTTATGATGATATGAAAGCTGAAGATATGGTCGTGGTAGATCTTGATGGGAAAGTGGTGGAAGGTAAACTAAAACCATCATCGGATACAGCTACTCACGTGGTTCTTTACAAAGCATTTCCGGAAATTGGCGGAGTGGTGCATACCCATTCTACATACGCCACCGCTTGGGCACAGGCGGGCATCGATCTTCCCAACATCGGAACGACTCATGCTGATTACTTTCACGACGCAATTCCTTGCACAGTAGATATGACCGAAAAAGAAGTAAACGGTGCTTATGAGCTGGAAACGGGTAATGTAATCGTGAAAAGATTCGAAGGCATCAATCCGGTACATACTCCGGGAGTATTGGTTAAAAATCATGGCCCTTTCTCTTGGGGAAAAGATGCAAACGATGCGGTGCACAATGCTGTTGTGATGGAACAAGTAGCTAAAATGGCAAGCATCTCTTATGCGGTAAATCCTCAACTGACGATGAATCCGCTACTGGTTGAAAAGCACTTCAATCGCAAACATGGGCCAAATGCATATTACGGACAGAAATAAATTATAAAATAACAATTTTAAAAGAATACAGTTATGGCATTCGAAAATTATGAAGTATGGTTCGTTACCGGAGCACAGCTCTTGTACGGAGGTGACGCAGTTATTGCAGTAGATGCACACTCAAACGAGATAGTAAAAGGACTCAATGGTTCGGGTAACCTGCCAGTAAAAGTAGTATATAAAGGTACAGTGAACTCGGCCAGAGAAGTTACTGATACTTTCAAAGCAGCTAACAACGAAGAAAAATGTATCGGTGTGATCACATGGATGCATACTTTCTCTCCTGCTAAAATGTGGATTCACGGATTGCAAGAGTTGAAGAAACCTTTGTTACACTTCCATACTCAGTTCAACAAGGAAATTCCATGGGAAACAATGGATATGGACTTTATGAACTTGAATCAGTCAGCGCATGGCGACCGTGAATTCGGACACATGGTAACTCGCATGCGTAAGAATCGCAAAGTGGTAGTAGGCCATTGGCAGGATGCTGAAGCACAAGCTAAGATTGCTGTATGGATGCGTGTTTCGGCCGGTTGGGCAGATGCACAAGACATGCGTATCATCCGCTTCGGCGACCAAATGAACAACGTGGCAGTAACCGACGGAGATAAGGTAGAAGCAGAATTGCGTCTAGGTTACCACGTAGATTATTACCCTATCGCAAACCTCGTTGCTGTATTAAATAAGGTAACTGATGAAGAAATTCAAGAGTTAGTAGCTACTTACGAAGCAGAATATACCATCACTGAGGCACAGAAGAAAGATGCTCATTTTGTTAATCAGGTAAAAGAGGCTGCTCGTGGAGAAATCGCTCTTCGTCGTTTTCTTTCTGAAAAAGGAGCCAAAGCTTTCACTACAAACTTCGATGATCTTGCCGGAATTGATCAACTACCGGGTCTTGCTTGCCAGCGCTTAATGGCTGAAGGCTATGGCTTTGGCGCAGAAGGTGACTGGAAAACAGCTGCCCTCTTCCGCACCATGTGGTTCATGGGTCAGGGACTTCCCAAAGGATGCTCTTTCCTTGAAGACTATACACTGAACTTTGATGGAGAAAAAAGTGCAATTCTACAAGCACACATGCTCGAAGTTTGTCCACTCATTGCTGAACACAAACCTAAATTGGAAGTTCATCCATTGGGTATTGGTGGCAAGAACGATCCTGCTCGCTTGGTATTCACCTCTAAGCAAGGCGAAGGTGTTGCTGCAACAATTATTGACATGGGCAACCGTTTCCGGCTGATTGTGAATAAGGTTGATTGCATAAAGAGCAAAGAATTGCCTAAACTTCCCGTTGCTTCTTCTTTGTGGATTCCTCAACCGAATCTGGAAGTCGGAGCTGCTGCATGGATCTTGGCAGGTGGTACCCATCACACAAGTTTCTCTTACGACTTAACAGTTGAGTATCTGGAAGATTATGCTGAAATAGCAGGTATTGAGATGGTTGTTATTGATAACAACACTACGATCAGCGAGTTTAAGAAAGAACTGCGCATGAATGAAATCTATTACATGTTAAACAAAGCTCTTTGCTAAATAATTATGGATAAATTCGTTATAGGACTTGATTATGGTAGCGACTCTGCCCGTGCACTTGTAGTAAATGCACTCACGGGAGAGGCGTTAGCCACATCCGTTAAATATTATCCCCGATGGCAAAAAGGATTGTACTGCAATCCTGCCATCAACCAATATCGCCAGCATCCACAAGATTACATTGATGTACTAGAAGCTACCGTGAAAGAGGCTCTTGCAGCCTGTCCTCAGGGAACTGCCGAGAAGGTGATTGGTATTGCTTTTGATACTACAGGAAGTACTCCTGCTTTTACAGATGCCACAGGTACTCCGTTAGCACTGCTGCCGGAGTTTACAGAAAACCCAAATGCAATGTTTGTGTTATGGAAAGACCATACTGCCATTAAAGAAGCAGCCGAAGTGAACAAACTTTGTGCAAACTGGAAAATTGACTATTCGGCTTACGAAGGAGGAATTTATTCTTCTGAATGGTTTTGGGCAAAAGCTCTCCACGTTCTCCGTCAAGATGAAAGTGTAAGAGCAAAAGCTTACTCCATCGTAGAATATTGCGAATGGTTGCCTGCTTTGATTACCGGGGTAACTAAAAGTGATGACATTATTCGCAGCCGTTGTGCATGCGGACACAAAGCGATGTGGCACGAGAAATGGGGAGGACTTCCAAGTGAAGAATTCCTAACCGCACTCGATCCATTGTTGGCAGGTTTCAGAGCACGCCTGTTCGACAAAACTGAAACAGCAGACAAACCTGTAGGAAAGTTGAACGCAGAGTGGGCCAAACGTTTGGGATTGACTACCGATGTAGTAGTAGCCGGTGGAGCATTCGACTGCCACATGGGTGCCGTGGGTGCGGGAGTTACTCCACACACGTTCGTTCGTGTCATCGGAACTTCTACTTGCGACATCATGGTTGCTTCGTATGAAGAGATCGGCGAGAAACTAATCAAAGGTATTTGCGGTCAAGTAGACGGATCAGTTATTCCGGGTATGGTTGGACTGGAAGCCGGACAATCAGCCTTTGGAGACATCTATGCATGGTTCAAACAGGTACTTGAGTTCCCTTTGAAAAATATCATTGGAGAAAGTACATTAATTGATGAGGCTACAAAAGCTAAATTGATAGACGAAGCTTGCAACAGCATTATCCCTGCACTAACCAAAGAAGCAGAAAAAATTCCGGTGAGTGAAAGTAGTATCATAGCAACCGACTGGATGAATGGAAGACGCACTCCGGATGCTAACCAGCTATTGAAAGGTACGATCACCGGCCTGTCTCTGGCCAGCTCGGCACCACGTATTTTCCGCGCATTAGTTGAAGCAACAGCTTTTGGTTCAAAAGCGATTGTCAACCGTTTTAGGAATGAAGGTGTACGGATTGATAGTGTGATTGGAATCGGTGGTATTGCGCTTAAATCTCCGTTTGTGATGCAAACTCTTAGTGATGTGCTTAATATGCCTATCAAAGTGTGCAAAACAGACCAGGCTTGTGCTCTTGGTGCAGCAATGTTTGCCGCTACAGCAGCAGGTGAATATAGTAAGATAGAAGATGCTCAAAATGCCATGTCATCCGGATTTGCTTTTGAATATTCTCCAATAGCAGAGAATGCAAAAGCCTATCAGGATATTTATGAAAAATACATTAAAGTAGGACAGTTTACAGAAAAAGAACTTTTCTCATAAGCACAATTCTATTATAAGAATGCAGACGAAACAAGAACTTTGTTTCGTCTGACATTCTCCCCTTTCTTAATCTATTTCAGCTAAGCTATACCCGATAATTGTAATACCATGAAAAGAAATCTATTACTCATCTTCCTATTGACAATTGTACCTCTTTGGATACAGGCGCAAGAAGTTCAGGGGCCTAATGGCTCCTTGAAAGTTCAACTTATGTTAGTTAATGGAAGCCCGTTTTATACAGTAACATACAACAATAAGACAGTCCTTGAACAATCCCCTCTTGGATTGGAAACGACCATCGGAAGTTTCTCCACGGGACTCAAAATGAGTAAAGAATCAACTCGCTTCATTGATGAAATCTATTCTTTATCACATGCAAAGACAAGTCGTGTGCATTATCAAGCCAATGAATTGGTTTGTAGCTATCTCAATGCCAACAATGACACTTTACAGATCATCTTTCGAGTGAGCAACAACGATATTTCACAAGCCTATCGAATCGCTTCCGCTAAGCGTTCACATTGTACCATCGACCATGAAGTTACCGGATTTGACTTTCCGGTAAAGACAACCACTTTCATCACTCCACAAGCACCTGCAGGAGCAGGATGGGAAAAAACAAAACCCAGTTACGAAGAAGAATATACCATCGAGGAGCCAATAGGCACTCCATCAAAATATAATTTAGGATACACCTTCCCTGCCCTCTTCCACTTGGAAAATAGTCATTGGGTGCTACTCTCGGAGACTGGAGTAAGTAGCCGTTATGTAGGGACTCGTTTGAGCGATGGTACTAAAGACGGATTATATAGCATTGCTTTCCCCGATAAAAAAGAGAATGACGGTATGGGAGACAATACCGTTACTGCAAGTCTTCCTCTACTCACGTCATGGAAGACTATCACCGTGGGAGAAACACTAAAACCAATAGTGGAGACTACTTCTGCTTACGACGTAGTAAAACCAATATACGAACCCTCACAAGTATACAAACCGGGACGCAGCACTTGGAGTTGGATACTGTGGCAAGATGTGAGCTGCAACTATCAGGATCAAAAGATCTTTATTGACCTGGCTGCAAATATGGGCTACGAATACATCTTGATTGATGCACTGTGGGACAAACAGATCGGATATGAAAATATGCCCTCACTGATTGCGTATGCACAGTCAAAAGGAGTGGATGTGATTCTTTGGTACAACTCTAATGGTGCATGGAATGATGCCCCACAAGGACCAAAGCACAGAATGGACACAGCCCCTGCTCGCAAAAAAGAGATGGAGTGGATGAAGTCCTTGGGCGTAAAAGGGATCAAGGTAGATTTCTTTGGAGGCGACAAACAGATAACGATGAAACTCTATGAAGACATTCTGACTGACGCTAACAAATATGGCATCTTCGTCAACTTTCACGGCACAACCTTGCCAAGAGGTTGGGAACGAATGTATCCGAACCACATGAGCAGTGAGGCTGCATTAGTCTCAGAGAATATGGTTTTCAACCAATATCACACAGATAAAGAGGCTTATTCTGCCACCATGTTACCTTTTACCCGTAATGCGGTTTCAGCAATGGACTTTGGTCCGGTGTTCTTTAATAAACGCTTCTCAAAAGATCAGATAAACGGTACGATAAGAAAAACAACCGACGCTTTTCAAGCGGCAAGCTCTGTCATTTACCAATCACCCATTCAGCACTTTGGCATCACACCAAACAACTTAACGGAACAACCGGACTATGTGCTTGATTTCATGAAGAAAGTGCCAACGGTATGGGATGAAACTCGTTTCGTAGACGGCTATCCGGGTAAATACTGCGTAATCGCACGCCGATATGGAGACAGATGGTATATCGCTGCGGCAAATGCAAATGAACAACCGAAGAAATTGGTATTGTCTCTGCCTTGGCTTATGGGCAAAGAATTAACGGTCATTTATGACAAGGCAGATCGCACAGCCGGGCAGCAGATCTCGACGGTAGATAAAAAAGGCAATCTGAAGATTGAACTACAAGGACAAGGCGGTTGCGTAATTTATATGAAATAAAACCTATCTAACTAAATAACAGAAGAAACATGAAGAAAAAAATTCTAGTCAGTACGCTATTAGTAGCTTGCATGTCTCTATCAGCACAAAAGAGTGCTACAGTAAAAATCTATCCGGAACAAGGGAAACAAATTATTCCCAGAGAAATCTACGGGCAATTTGCCGAACATCTTGGTTCATGCATTTATGGTGGACTCTGGGTGGGTGAAAAATCGGACATTCCTAACACTCAAGGTTATCGTACCGATGTGCTAAATGCACTAAAAGAATTGAAAGTACCTGTGCTACGTTGGCCGGGTGGATGCTTTGCCGATGAATATCATTGGACGGACGGAATCGGCCCGAAAGAAAATCGCCCTAAGATGGTCAACAACAACTGGGGGGGTACCATAGAAGACAACAGCTTCGGTACACACGAGTTTCTAAACCTTTGCGAACTAATTGGATGCGAACCTTATATCAGCGGCAACGTGGGTAGCGGTAGCGTGGAAGAGTTAGCCAAGTGGGTAGAATACATGACTTCGGATGGAGATTCACCGATGGCCAATCTGCGTCGCAAGAATGGACGCGACAAAGCCTGGAAAGTAAAATTCCTTGGAGTAGGCAACGAAAGTTGGGGATGCGGCGGAAGCATGAGACCTGAATATTATGCTGACTTATACCGTCGCTATGCTACTTATTGCCGTAATTATAATGGTAATCAACTGTATAAAGTAGCCAGTGGTGCCAGTGATTATGATTACAATTGGACAGAAACGTTAATGAAAAATGTAGGCGGTCGCATGAATGGTTTGTCTCTTCATTATTACACTGTTACAGGATGGAATGGCAGCAAAGGTTCAGCCACAAAATTCAGCAAAGACGACTATTATTGGACAATGGGCAAATGTCTGGAGATTGAAGATGTAGTGAAGAAGCACATTAATATCATGGATAAATATGATCCGAAAAAGAATGTCGGATTGCTGGTTGACGAATGGGGAACTTGGTGGGATGAAGAACCGGGAACAACTCGCGGACACCTTTACCAACAAAACTCTATGCGTGATGCATTTGTTGCTTCACTGACTTTAGATGTGTTTCATAAATACACCGACCGCATACAAATGGCAAATATCGCACAAATTGTAAATGTATTGCAATCAATGATCCTGACAAAAGGAAAAGAGATGGTGTTAACTCCAACTTATTACGTGTTCGATATGTATAAAGTTCATCAAAATGCAACATATCTGCCACTTGATCTAATTTGTGATAAGGTGAGCGTAAGAGATAATCGTACAGTTCCTTTGATTAGTGCCACAGCATCAAAAGACAAAGAAGGAGTGATCCACGTCTCTCTATCCAATGTGGATACAGACAACACACAAGATGTATCTATCGACATCTCTCAGTTCAAGATTAGTGGGGTAAGCGGCCAAATATTGACCTCTGCCAACATCACAGACTATAACTCTTTTGAGAAGCCTAATGTAGTAAATCTAAAAGATTTTAAAGGCGCTAAAGTTAGTAAAGGTGTGCTAAAAGTGGAACTTCCCGCTAAATCGATTGTTACTTTAACGATAAAATAATTTCCATCTGCCGAAAGATAAATTATAGTAAACGATTATCTTTGCAGAAAAACTTAACGTTGTATAATATGAATGATATTAAACTTATGACTTCAGCTGCCGATAATATTCGCATATTGGCTGCCTCGATGGTTGAAAAAGCAAACTCAGGACACCCGGGAGGTGCTATGGGAGGTGCAGACTTTATTAATGTACTCTTCTCTGAGTTTTTAGTATATGACCCCAAAAACCCGAAATGGGAAGGACGCGACCGCTTCTTCCTTGATCCGGGACACATGTCGCCGATGTTGTATTCTACGTTGGCTCTAACCGGTAAATATACCATGGATGAATTGGCACAGTTTCGCCAATGGGGAAGCCCTACTCCCGGACATCCTGAAGTAGACATCATGCGTGGAGTAGAAAACACTTCCGGTCCGTTGGGACAAGGACACACGTATGCAGTTGGCGCTGCCATTGCTGCTAAATTCCTCAAAGCACGCTTTGGCGAAGTGATGAACCAAACGATTTACTCTTATATTTCCGACGGAGGTATTCAAGAAGAGATCTCTCAGGGTGCCGGACGTATTGCCGGACACTTGGGACTGGACAACCTGATCATGTTCTACGATTCTAACGGCATCCAGCTTTCCAGTACCACTAAAGAGGTTACTAGCGAAGATGTAGCAATGAAATATGAAGCGTGGAAATGGAAAGTGATTATCATCAACGGTAATGATCCCGATGCCATCCGCAAAGCATTGATCGAAGCTCAGGCTGTAAAAATGCAACCAACCCTTATCATTGGTCAAACAACCATGGGAAAAGGCGCACGCAAAGCAGATGGTTCCAGCTATGAGGACAATTGTGAAACACACGGTGCACCATTAGGTGGCGATGCATATAAAAATACAATTAAAAACTTGGGCGGTAATCCTGAAGAACCCTTTAAGATATTTCCCGAAGTTGCCGCTTTATATGCCAAACGTGCTGAAGAACTAGCTACCATTGTAGCCGAAAGATATGCTGCGAAAGCCGAATGGACCAAAGCAAACCCAGAGTTGGCAGCTAAGATGGATCAGTTCTTTAAAGGCGAAGCTCCTAAAGTGAACTGGAGCGCTATCGTACAAAAAGCGGGATCAGCTACTCGTGCTGCCTCTGCTACCGTATTAGCAACATTGGCTGGTGAAGTAGAAAATATGATTGTAACTTCAGCGGACCTTTCTAACTCCGATAAGACAGACGGATTCTTAAAGAAGACACACGCATTCAGTAAAGAAGATTTTAGCGGTTCTTTCTTCCAGGCAGGTGTATCCGAATTAACAATGGCATGTATTTCCATCGGTATGGCTTTACACGGAGGTGTGATTCCGGCTTGTGCTACTTTCTTCGTATTCTCAGACTACATGAAGCCAGCCATCCGTATGGCAGCCATAATGGAGCAACCCGTTAAGTTTATTTGGACTCACGATGCTTTCCGTGTGGGTGAAGACGGACCTACTCACGAACCTGTAGAACAAGAGGCACAAATACGCCTGATGGAGAAACTGAAGAATCACAAAGGACACAATTCGATGTTGGTATTGCGCCCTGCTGATGCAGAAGAAACTACTCAGGCATGGAAGTTGGCTATGGAAAATACCACTACCCCATCGGCTTTGATTTTCTCTCGCCAAAACATCGCAAACCTGCCTGCAGGTAACGACTACACTCAAGCTGACAAAGGTGCTTACATCGTAGCCGGATCAGAAAACAACCCGGATGTTATCTTGGTTGCTTCGGGCTCTGAAGTATCTACACTTGTGGCCGGTGCTGAGCTGCTTCGTAAGGATGGTGTGAAACTCCGTATCGTATCGGCTCCTTCAGAAGGGCTGTTCCGTAGTCAGAGCAAGGAATATCAGGAATCGGTTATTCCTTCAGGCGCCAAAGTATTCGGTCTGACAGCCGGATTACCTGTCAACTTGCAAGGGTTAGTCGGAACAAACGGTAAGGTTTTCGGCTTAGAATCATTCGGTTTCTCTGCTCCGTACACAGTACTCGACGAGAAGTTAGGTTTCACCGCCGAGAACGTATACAAGCAAGTAAAAGAAATGCTATAACAAAAAATAAATTAAATACTCCTTCATAAATCTACGAAAGAATGAAAACAATAGGAATTTGTTCCGACCATGCAGGTTTCGAGTTGAAACAGTTTGTAAAAAGTTGGCTGGAGGCTAAAGGATGGCCTTACAAAGACTACGGAACATATACAGCAGAGAGTTGTGATTACGCCGATTTTGCCCACCCGTTGGCTTTTGCCATTGAAGCAGAAGAATGCTATCCGGGCATTGCGATATGTGGCAGTGGAAACGGCATCAGCATCACGCTAAACAAGCATCAGGGCATCCGTGCCGCCCTTTGCTGGATTCCGGAAATAGCAGAACTAGCCCGTCGACACAATAATGCGAACATACTGGTCATGCCGGGACGTTTCATTACTACCGACGAAGCTGACGCTATTATGACGGCATTCTTTGCTGCAAACTTTGAAGGAGGACGCCATCAAAGACGAATTGATAAAATTCCTCTTTAATATTTTAGGAGAAATGCTTGACTTTGGCAATGTAATGTTGTATCTTTGTCAGCATAATCATAAAGTATATTCACATTAACATACGGTTAAAGGAAGAAGTTGCGACTTCTTCCTTTTTTTGTTTCATACCGTACTATTTGCCCCAAAAGGACGCTTCAGATTACCCAAAAGAAGCGTTCAGATGAATCAACTGCACGGTTCTCTTCAGTCGAAAGACGGTTGCACTTCACCAATATGCCGATACGTTATCGCAAAAACTCCTAATTGTTTTTAGAAGCCTCCTATAGCGTTAATTATCCATAATCGTGCTATTGACAAGAATGAGTTCAACTAACACTCGATGTATAGATTGAAGAAGATTTTCCCGATTATATCAATAATTGCACTATTTCCACCAAAAACTAGTCCCCGTAAGTCCTTGCAGAGTGATACATTTGCAATCTGAAATCTAGTAACCATATTTAAACCCAAAAGAAAATGATGAAAAAAGTACTCGGAATCATTTGTCTGCTCATTGCAGCTCTTTCAGTCAAGGCTAATCCTATCGACTTTGACAAAGCCTTCAAAGAAAGTGCCAAGATAGAGAAACAAATCAAAAAGACATCGTTTCCTAAACGTTCGTTTAAAATTACCGACTTCGGAGCAAAAACCGACAACGAAGCAGAACCTTGTCACGAAGCCATCAATCAGGCTATTCTGACATGTAGTCAAGCCGGCGGAGGAACAGTGATTGTACCCAAAGGTACCTTTTATACAGGCCCAATTACTCTAAAAAGTAACGTCAATCTGCACATAGAAGAAGGAGCTCAATTAAAATTCTCCACAGACCAGAGCCTTTATTTCCCCGCAGTAATTACTCGCTGGGAAGGTATCGACTGCTACAACGCCCGCCCACTAATTTATGCTTATGGAGAAACGAACATCGCTATCACCGGCAAAGGAACAATAGACGGGCAAGGCTCCAATGAAAATTGGTGGGCTATGTGCGGAGCACCTCATTACGGATGGAAAGAAGGTATGGTGGCTCAGCGCAACGGTGGTCGCGAACGCCTCTTGATGTATGGAGAAACCGGTACTCCTATTTACAAACGAATTATGAAGCCTGAAGACGGTATGCGCCCGCAGCTCATCAACCTATATTCTTGCAATACAGTACTGATAGAAGATGTGACCCTACTCAACTCTCCGTTTTGGGTTATCCATCCACTCTTCTGTGAAAGCCTCATCGTACGGGGGGTGAATATCTTCAATCGTGGTCCCAACGGAGACGGATGCGACCCTGAATCATGCAAAAACGTATTGATAGAAAATTGCATCTTCGACACGGGCGATGACTGTATTGCTATCAAATCGGGAAGAAACGGTGATGGTCGTAAATGGAACATTCCAAGTGAAAACATCATCGTTAGAGGCTGTGAAATGAAAAACGGACACGGCGGTGTTGTCATTGGCAGCGAAATATCGGGAGGTTATCGTAATTTATTTGTAGAGAATTGCAAAATGGACAGTCCCGAGCTAGACCGCGTGATCCGAATTAAAACGAGTACCTGCCGTGGTGGCTTGATAGAAAACGTCTTTGTACGTAACATCACCGTAGGACAATGTCGCGAAGCTGTACTCCGTATCAACTTACAATACGAAAATCGCGAGAAATGTGCAAGAGACTTTACGCCAACAGTACGCAATGTACATTTGAAGAATGTGACATGCCAAAAGAGCCAACTCGGTGTATATATTATTGGCCTTGACAATCCTGAACACGTATATAACATCAGTGTAGAAGATTCTCACTTCAACAATGTATCAAAAGAGAAAAACGATATAATCGGTGCTAAAGACGTAACTTTCAAAAACCTTTATATCAATGGTAAGCTTGTAAATCAGTAAGCCAAAAAACAATGAATACTAAGCCGAATTGGTGACAGATAGATACTCTATCTTCAACAATTCGGCTTTTTATTTTGTCTGTTTTCCTATTTTTCACAAGAAATATGAGCACTGTTTCTAAATAAGAACTATCTTTGCCACTCGATAATCCGTATATTTAAACATGATATGGAGCAACTGAATACCATAAAAGAACTGATTAATCAAGGAAATATAGATAAAGCCATTCAAGAACTCGAACGTTTTCTACAAACGAATGCCACCGGAAAAGATAATGCCTATTATCTTTTGGGAAATGCTTACCGTAAGCTGGGAGACTGGCAAAAAGCCTTGAATAATTACCAATCCGCCATTGAACTCAACCCTCAAAGCCCGGCTCTACAAGCCCGTAAAATGGTTATGGATATTATGAATTTCTACTACCAAGGATATGTATAATCAACTAACGTAATAAGATAAGATTATGGCTAAAATCAGAGGAGCAATAGTTGTCAACACAGAACGCTGCAAAGGATGCAACCTGTGTGTGGTAGCTTGCCCGGTAAAAGTTATCTCTCTTGCAAAGGAGGTTAATGCTAAAGGGTACAATTATGCCCTGGAATACTTAGAAAACACCTGCATCGGATGCAGCGCATGCGCAACTGTTTGTCCGGACGGATGTATTACTGTTTACAAGGTTAAATGCGAATAAATTGAAGAATATGGAAGAAGAAGTTGTATTAATGAAGGGAAACGAAGCCATCTCTCATGCAGCCATTCGCTGCGGTGCAGACGGATACTTCGGCTATCCCATCACTCCACAATCGGAAGTATTGGAGACTCTTGCCGAACTCAAACCGTGGGAAACCACCGGTATGGTAGTGCTTCAAGCCGAAAGTGAAGTAGCAGCTATAAATATGGTATACGGCGGAGCCGGAAGTGGTAAAAAAGTGATGACCTCATCTTCAAGCCCCGGTATCAGCTTAAAGCAAGAAGGAATCTCCTACATAGCAGGTGCCGAACTACCCTGCCTAATCGTGAACGTAATGCGTGGAGGTCCCGGATTAGGAACCATTCAGCCAAGTCAGGCCGATTACTTCCAAACAGTAAAAGGTGGTGGACACGGAGACTACAGGCTGATCGCATTGGCTCCTGCCTCTGTACAAGAAATGGCTGATTTTGTAGAATTATCATTCGAACTTGCCTTCAAATATCGCAATCCCGTTATGATGTTAGCCGATGGTGTCATCGGACAGATGATGGAAAAAGTTGTTCTTCCTGCTCAGAAAAAACGCCTGACGGATGAAGAAGTTATCGCACGCTGCCCGTGGGCTACTACCGGAAAGACAAAAGGTAGAAAAACGAATATCATCACCTCTCTTGAACTTGACCCGAATGCTATGGAGCAAAACAACCTTCGCCTCCAGGCTAAATATAAAGTGATTGAAGAAAATGAAGTGCGCTATGAAGAAATAGAATGCGAAGATGCCGATTACCTCATCGTGGCTTTTGGCTCTATGGCTCGTATCGGACAAAAAGCAATGGAAATCGCACGTGAAGAAGGCATCAAAGTAGGTATTCTGCGTCCCATCACTTTGTGGCCATTCCCCACAAAAGCCATCGCAAGCTATGCCGATAAAGTAAAAGGCATGCTTTCTCTAGAATTAAATGCCGGACAGATGATAGAAGACATTCGTCTGGCGGTAAACGGAAGAGTAAAAGTGGAGCACTTCGGACGTTTAGGAGGCATCGTGCCCGATCCTGACGAAATTGTTGTAGCACTGAAAGATAAACTAATCAAATAAGAATAAAAGATGAATCCTCAAAAAATAAGAAACATTCTGAATATCCTTTTTATGATTGGCACTTTGATAGCCATCATCATTTACTTTGCCGTAGATGATAAAAAAACATTTATCTATGTATGTGCTGCAGCCATCTTCGTGAAGATCATGGAGTTTTTTATACGATTCACTAACAGGTAAAACATTATGATAACAAGAGAAGATATAATCAAGCCCGAGAATCTGGTTTACCAAAAACCGGTTCTAATGAACGATAACGCCATGCACTACTGCCCCGGCTGTAGCCACGGAGTCGTTCATAAGCTTATCGCCGAAGTGATAGAAGAGATGGGAATGGAAGATAAAACCATTGGCATCTCTCCGGTAGGATGTGCCGTTTTCATGTATAATTATCTGGATATAGACTGGCAAGAGGCCGCCCATGGACGTGCCCCCGCCGTAGCTACAGCCATCAAACGTTTGTGGCCGGAAAGACTGGTATTCACTTACCAAGGAGACGGTGACCTAGCTTGCATCGGTACAGCCGAAACGATACATGCTCTTAATCGAGGAGACAATATCACCATTATTTTCATCAATAACGGTATCTACGGAATGACAGGCGGACAAATGGCACCAACGACCCTTTTGGGAATGAAAACAGCCACTTGTCCCGAAGGCCGTGATGTGCATTTACACGGCTATCCGATCAAGATCACTGAGATAGCAGCCCAACTGGAAGGTACAGCCTATGTTACCCGCCAATCAGTGCAAAGTGTAGCTGCCATTCGCAAAGCAAAGAAAGCCATCCGCAAGGCATTCGAAAACTCAATGAACGGAAAAGGCTCCAATCTGGTGGAGATTGTCTCTACCTGCAATGCCGGATGGAAGATGACACCTGTTGATGCCAACACATGGATGGAAAAGAACATGTTCCCTTTCTACCCGCTGGGTGATATTAAGGACAAAGAGTAATGCTAAAAGTCAACTAAGATGAAAGAAGAAATAATTATAGCAGGCTTCGGCGGGCAAGGTGTCTTGTCGATGGGAAAGATTCTAGCCTATTCCGGATTGATGGAAGACAAAGAAGTGACTTGGATGCCTGCCTACGGACCCGAACAACGAGGAGGAACAGCCAATGTTACGGTTATTGTAAGTGATAACAAAATCTCCTCGCCTATTTTGAGTAAATACGACACAGCGATCATTCTGAATCAACCTTCGCTCGAAAAGTTTGAAAGTAAAGTGAAACCCGGTGGCATACTCATATACGACGGATACGGCATCATCCACCCTCCTACGCGTAAAGACATCAAGATCTATCGCATAGACGCTATGGATGCAGCCAATGAAATGAACAATGCAAAAGCATTCAACATGATCGTACTTGGCGGATTGTTGAAGCTACGTCCCATCGTTACCATCGGAAACGTACTGAAAGGGTTGAAGAAAACCCTTCCGGAACGTCATCATCATCTGATACCGATGAACGAAGCAGCCATACTCAAGGGTATGGAGCTGATTCATGAACAGTAGATGATTTCCATCCTAACACAAATTTATATACCCGGATTTGCATCAATTGCAGACCCGGGTTTATTCGTTACTGATCTCACCTTTACCTTTCGAAGCAATAATTGAAGTTAATACACAAAGCTTTTCGGTTGACGATTTATTTTTTATTGTATATTTGCCGCTAATTATGAAAAGATTCCTACTTACATATCTCGTTTTATTCGTCATTGGCCAAGTGAGTACATTCGCTCAGGTCACAGAAAACGATGCTTTTGACGAAAACGGAAATCAAATAGATCCGTCCATGCGTACAAAAAAGGATAGCTCAAATGTAGAAATACAAAGCGTGCCTCCCAAGCTATATATGTGGAACATAACCGAAGAATTAGGCAACATCAAGCCCGTCGAAGTAGATACTGCATACCATCATTTTCAGAACACTAATCTGGGAGAAGGAATAAAAGGACACTATAACTACTTAGGAAATCTCGGTGCTCCCCGCCTGTCTCGTTTATTCTTCGAACGTCCACAAGCCTCCTCGGCAATGTTTATGGATCCCTTTTCAAGCTTCTATCAAAATCCTTGGGAACTCAAATTTACGAATAGCAATGTACCCTATACAAATCTGACATACTACAAAGCCGGTAGCAAAATAGATGGAGAAGAGCGCTTCAAATCTTATTTCTCCGTCAATGCTAACAAACGTTTATCATTTGGATTTAATATAGACTACCTTTATGGCAGAGGATTGTATAGCGATCAGTCTACTGCATTTTTCAATGGAAGGCTATTTGGTAGCTATATTGGTGATCATTATCAGGCTCATCTGATTTACAACAACTATACCATGAAAATGGCCGAAAATGGTGGAATTACTGATGATAGATACATCACCAATCCCGAAGAAATGGCCGAAGGTACAAAGGAATACGAGCCAACAAACATACCGACCACCTTAGACAGTACATGGAATAAAAACAATAAATTCAATATCTATCTTACGCATAGATACAATCTTGGATTTACTCGAAAAGCGACTCAAGTGGAAAATGACACAATTGATAAATACATACCAGTTACAAGTTTCATCCACACACTATCCATAGAGAAGTCTAGACATCGTTTTTTATCTACTGGCGAAACAGAAGGCTTCTACGATAACACATATATCAATACCGGAACTCTCACCAGCAATGATACAACGACATATTTCAGCATAAAAAACACCATTGGAATTGCTTTACTCGAGGGCTTTAATAAGTATGCCAAATCTGGACTAACCGCCTATATTTCTCATAAGATGAGTAAATATAAATTAATGAATAAAGATTCTGTATCAACAGATAAATATGACGAGCAAGAGGTATTTGTAGGTGGAGAACTTTCGAAACGACAAGGTAATCTGCTACATTACACTATCAATGGTGAAGTCGGCGCTCTTGAACAAGCCATCGGTCAGTTTCGTGTAAAGGGTGATATGGACTTAAATTTTCATTTGTGGAAAGACACTGTAAGCTTAATTGCCCGAGCTTCCGTTAGCAATACTTTACCGGCATTTTATATGAGGCATTATCACTCCAACCACTTCTATTGGGACAATAGTTTCGACAATGAATTTCGCTCTCGCATTGAAGGTGAGCTTAATATCCAACGTTGGCAAACGAACCTGAAAGTCGGAGTAGAAAACATTAAAAATTACACTTATCTGAATGAATTAGCACTACCGGCCCAGTTTAGCGATAACATACAAGTAGTGTCTGCTACGTTAAATCAAAACTTTAAAGCAGGCATTTTCCATTTGGACAATGAGATCACTTGGCAACAATCAAGTAGCAACACAGTATTGCCGCTGCCGAAACTCTCTTTATATCACAATTTATATTTAGAAACCAAGCTGGCCAAAAAAGTATTAAGTGTACAAATAGGAGCCGATGTTCGTTACTTTAGCAAGTACTATGCTCCGGCCTATACACCAGCTATTCAACAGTTTCACCTGCAAGCTACCGATGATCAGATAAAGATCGGAGGTTATCCTATCGTGAACTTATATGCCAATTTACAATTGAAACGTACTCGTTTTTTCGTGATGATGTCTCATGTGAATCAAGGGATGATGAGCAACTCCAACTATTTTCTCTCACCCCACTACCCCATCAACCCCAGAATGCTTAAGTTAGGTCTTTCGTGGAATTTTTATGATTAATGCCTTATGACATTGCCAAAATCAAAATTACTAAAATACTTCATTCTAGGAATCATTTCGGTGCTTATTGCTTCCGTGTGGTTTCGCAAAGAAAAACCTCAAAAGTCACCGCGTGACTATACCGCCATCCAGGCCGAAGGAATCATCAGAGTGACAACAGAATATAACTCTATCGGATACTACACCAATGGCGACAGCATCTCAGGATTCCATTACGAACTCATCAATGCTTTTGCCAAGCAAAAAGGATTAAAAGCGGAAATAACTCCCGAAATGAGTTTTGAAAAAAGACTTCAAGGTTTAAGCGATGGTACTTTCGACATGATTGCTTCCGGCATACAAGCCACCAGTGAATTCAAAGACTCGCTACTGCTTACTACCCCGATCTTTTTAAGTAAGCAAATACTCGTTCAGCGAAAAGCAATAAAAGGAGATTCCACCTACATCAGAAATCAACTCGATCTGGCAGGTAAAACTCTCCATGTAATTAAGGGATCACCCTCCATACTCCGCATACAAAATTTAGGAAACGAAATTGGCGACACCATTTATGTGAAAGAAATTGATAAATACGGACCCGAACAACTTCTAGCTATGGTAGCTCACGGAGATATCAAATATGCTGTATGCAACGAAGATATTGCACGGGCAGCCATCGATTCGTTTCCGCAACTGGATATCAATACCAAGATCAGCTTCACTCAGTTCTATTCATGGGCTGTTAGCAAACAATCTCCTGCATTATTAGACACGCTGAATGCCTGGCTGAAAACGTTCAGCAAAAGTAAAGAGTTTCAGCACATCTACCATAAATATTACGGTAAGCAACACTAAAGGGGCAAGCTTATTTCACCTATTCAAAGTGAGTGATCATTACATTTTTATAGCTCTATCAGGGTAATCTAAAAAAATAATCATGTATATTTGCGTAACAAGAGAAGTTTTTAATAAAAGGATTATGGATGATAAAGTAATTAAATGGGGATTTATCGGCTGTGGAAACGTAACCGAACAAAAAAGTGGCCCGGCATTTAAGAAAGTAGAGAGCTCCCAAGTGGTAGCTGTGATGAGCCGGGATGGTGCAAAAGCAAAAGCTTATGCCGAAAAAAGAGGCATAAAGAAATGGTATGACGATGCGCAAGAACTGATTGACGATCCAGAAGTAAATGCTGTTTACATTGCTACTCCTCCCTCCTCTCATGCCACATATGCCATTATGTCTATGAAAGCAGGTAAGCCTGTTTATATAGAAAAGCCAATGGCAGTTACCTACGAAGAATGTACACGTATTAACCGTATCTCACAGGAGACAGGTATGCCCTGTTTTGTCGCTTACTACCGCAGATACATGCCCTACTTTCTAAAAGTGAAAGAACTCGTGCAAAATGGCACTATAGGAAACATCATTAACATTCAAATTCGCTTTGCACAACCACCTTATGAACTGGATTACAACAAAGCTAATCTTCCGTGGCGTGTGCAAACGGACATCTCAGGAGGCGGTTATTTTTATGACTTGGCGCCTCATCAACTCGACTTGTTGCAGGACATGTTTGGCTGTATACTCGAAGCAAGCGGATACAAAAGTAATCGAGGCGGACTTTATCCTGCGGAAGATTCATTAAGTGCCTGTTTTCAATTTGACTCAGGCTTGGTAGGTTCCGGTTCATGGTGCTTCGTGGCACATGAGTCAGCCAAAGAAGACCGTATCGAAGTCATTGGCGACAAGGGCATGATCTGCTTCTCCATGTTCACATACGACCCCATAGCTCTGCATACCGAACGAGGACGTGAAGAGTTACGTATCGAAAACCCGGAACATGTGCAGCAACCTCTTATTCAAGCTGTGGTAGATCATCTGCTTGGCAAATCGATTTGTACATGCAATGGCGAAAGTGCCACCACCACCAATTGGGTGATGGATAAGATTCTTGGGAAAATTTAAGTACGCCCCAACAGTTATTCACCACAGATTAACGGATTACGCAGATTACTCATTCAACCATTGAAGGAATCTCAAAGGAAGTAACCCGTTAATCTGTGGTTCTTTTTTAGATAATCTTTCCCCTTGCGAAACTTTTTTTCCTTCCTCATGTCACGTTCGCCCATTCACCTTCGTCTTATCTCTGTAGATGGAACTCAAAGAATTTAAAATAACAGTTCTCCCGCTTCGAAGCAAATTATTCAATTATGCACGGAAGCTAACTGACGACACCTCTGATGCGGAAGATGTGGTGCAGGAAGTGATGATAAAACTGTGGAACATTCGTCAAAAGTTGGAAGAATATAACAGCGTAGAAGCCTTAGCCATCAAGATCACCCATAACCTTTGCATGGATATGTGGCGAAGCAAGAAGCCGGACGCTCTATCACTCGACCAAGTACAGACAGCTAGCCGGAGTTTAAATCCGGAGCACTTGCTCGAAGGGAAAGATGAATTTCAATTGATAAACGAGATTATCAGTTCGCTACCCACACTTCAACAGACCATTATCCGTATGAAAGATGTGGAAGAATATGAAGCCGAAGAGATAGCCGAGATAACAGGATGCAGTGCCGAAGCTGTCCGTAGCAATCTATCGAGAGCCCGTAAGAAGGTGAGAGATATCTACATTAAATTAAAAGCAACCAGTTGAAGAATCAATTAGAGAAAGTATCCTAAAAGATCAGTAAGAAGATGATTCAACAAAAATAAACGAAGTATGAATATAGAAGATTTAGTAAACAAATATTTTGAAGGAGAAACCACTTGCGAAGAAGAGCGTGAACTACGTCGCTACTTCACGAGTGAAGATGTGCCTGAAGGTTTGCAAGCCTATCGACCTATTTTCGCTTACTTCGAAGAAGAAGCGAAACAAAATAAGCAATCACGTACAAAAGGTAAAAGCAGAAACATCAGGCAACGCTTAATTTATGCGTTTAGTGGTATGGCTGCCGGTATTCTTTTAGCCATAGGCATAGCAACTCTGTATCAACAAAATGACACTACCCCGAGCAACTATGTCATCATTGATGGAAGAAAGTACACCGATGCAAGTTTAGTGCAACAGCAAGCACAAGCAGCATTTCGTGATGTCAGCCTGAGCAAAGACGATGTGTTTGCTTCCTTATTCAGTGAATAAATAAACCCAAATAATAATGAAAGAAGTATGAACAAAGTCATTCGAGCAACATTGATAATCCTATTGTTTGGCGCTGCTACCACCATGCATGCACAGCAAGGATTACAAATAGCTTCTGTGTTTCAGAAATACAGCAAGCATAAAGGGGTGACAATGGTGGAATTATCTAACGAGATGCTGGAAACCTATCAGATGACTCTCTACAAAAGCATTAGCTTCAAAGATGCGACAGAAGCAATGCCGCTGATTTTGCATTGTCTGGAAATCGACAAGAAAAAGGCTAAGAAGGTAAAAGAAGTCATTTCAGGCGGAGATATACAATCCGGATATTATCAGTTGCCTCAGATAAAAGAAGATATCAACCGCTTTATTCTGTTTAAAACAGGAAAAAATGAAGCGGCCACTCTCATCTACATTGAGGGAGAACTCGATGCTGACGATTTGGTAACCATACTATTTATGAAAAAGAATTAATATACTCAACGAAACATGATCATTATGAAACGAATCATCTTACTCCTGCTGATATTGGCTCCTATAGTAGCCATGGCACAAGATATCAATGTAAAAGACACTACTCTCTTTGTAGGCAGCCGAAAAATAACCATCAAAGAGCGTGAAGGGAAAATAAAGGTAAAACTCTATGAAGAATCTTCGGATGGAGATACGATTGAAAACGACCAGATATTCGAAGGAGTGTACATGGACGGACAAAGCACCGAACGGAGAATGGTTTTAAGCATACCTTTCACAAAAAAGAAGTATAACGGTCGCTTTGAGCCGCACTACGCCGGTCTGTACTTCGGCTATGGCAACTTAGGCGACGGCCTCAGCCTAAACAATGCAGATGGAATAGACCTCGTAGCTTCCAAATCATGGGAAATAGGTTTAAACCTCTTTCAAGGTGCACTCACCCTTACACCCGACCATCATTGGGGACTGGTGAGCGGCTTGGGCTACTCCTATAATTCTTTCCGCATTGACGGCAACAAAGCTTTTCAACAGGAAAACGGAACGACGATTTTAGCCTCTGCTCCCACTGATGTCACCTATAGCCAAAGCCGACTTCGCTACAATTCATTCCGCATTCCGTTGCTACTGGAGTGGCAAAACAGATTTAACAACAGAAACCCGTTGTTCCTCTCTCTGGGAGGTGAAGCCGAGATACGCTGTTGGATAAAGTCGAAAGTGAAGTATGACGGCCACGAAAGAACATTGGATAAAAATTTGAATGTTCATCCCGTAGGAATCAATCTACTAGCTCAGGCAGGTTATGACAACTGGGGTATTTATCTCCGTTACTCTACCTTTAGCATTTTTGAGAAAGACAAAGGCCCGGAACTACATCCGGTCACTTTTGGATTGGTTTGGCATTGGTAAGATAATAACAAAACCATCGCCTCCACTAAGCGAAGCATTCGTTTAAACACCAAAACATTTTTCAAATCGAAGATTTATTTTGTACATTTGCCGCAAAGTAGTAAAAAGACGAATAGCAAATGACAAAAGAAGAATTGATGAGGAAGGCAATCGAGCTTTCTAAAGAAAATGTTGAAAACGGTGGCGGCCCTTTTGGAGCAGTGATAGCGAAAGACGGAAAGATTATAGCCACGGGAGTGAACCGCGTTACTGCATCGTGCGACCCCACAGCACATGCCGAAGTAAGTGCCATACGCTCCGCAGCCAACCAACTGGGTACTTTTGATTTAAGTGGATACGAAATATATACCTCGTGCGAACCCTGCCCCATGTGTTTAGGTGCCATTTATTGGGCTCGCTTGGACAAGATGTACTATGCCAATAACAAGGCAGATGCCAAGAACATTGGTTTTGACGATTCATTCATCTATGACGAATTGGAACTAAAACCAACAGACAGAAAGTTACCTTCTGAAATATTACTTGCCGACGAAGCCATCAAAGCTTTCGAAGCATGGGCACAGAAAGATGATAAGATAGAATATTAAGACATATCTTCTAAAACAAGATCTCCCCAACAATTCTACTTCTGGTAAGTTGTTGGGGAGATCTTCGTTTAAGCCTTCTTCAGTATAAATTATTACAAACAAGCCTTTTTGAACAGACTGTACTACTTCAACGTGTTGAATGTACGATATCAGCGTGTTGAATGTACGTTTTCAACACGCTGATATCGTACATTCAACAAACCCCTCTCAGAAGGCCTGTATAGGCAGATAAGCAATATTTACATTAAAGTGGTACAAAGCTTATAAATGATGATTCGTATCCGATATAAATTGAGATTGTTCTATTAGTTGTTTGAGTATTGCACACCACACAAAAGGATTAAAAATGAGTGTTGTAACCCTCAAAATTAACTAAATAATGGAGGCTGCAACTCCTAAAACTTGTATATTCGCTAAAATTGAGGAGATTATAAAACGATTGATAGAACAATTATGACAGAATTAATAGAGTTGTCGGAAAAAGACAATAATGAAGATGCTGATACCAAAGATTGCAACATGCATGGTGATCTGGAACTGCTCGAAAATATTTGGGAAGCAAGGGACAGATTGGGAGATAACGAACCTATGCAAGGCTATTTAGTTGATTAAGTTTATGAAAACAATTAGTCAACATTTAGTTCTACCCTGAATAATGAAAAAAGCACTGGATAAAACAATGACACCCCCCAATTACATTCCCATACAATGTGCTTCCGCATTGAATAATCTTCGGCGTAAAATCCCTTACGGGTGGGACTTGAATATCTATCGCGGATGTGAACATGGTTGCAAATACTGCTACGCCATGTACTCTCACGACTATCTGAAAGATGGGAATTATTTCGGCAATATCTATGCTAAAACAAATGTTGCGGAGTGCCTCGAGAAAGAATTGCGTGCATCATCGTGGAAACGGGAGATCGTGAATATTGGTGGGGTAACGGATAGCTATCAACTGGTTGAAGCGGAATATCAATTGATGCCGGACATTCTGAAGCTCCTTATCAAGTATAAAACTCCCGCAATTATTTCGACGAAATCGGATCTTATCTTGCGAGATTATGAGTTGATTGATCAGCTTTCGCGTATTACTTACATCAATGTGGCAGCCACCATTACAACAATGGACGAGACTGTTCGCGAGAAAATAGAACCAGGCGGGTGTACTTCTGCCCGACGCTTCGAGATGCTTAAAACTTTTCGGAAAACAAATGCTTCTATTGGGCTGCATGTGATGCCGATTATTCCGTATCTAACCGATGGGGAGGAGAATTTAGAATCACTTTTTGCACATGCAAAAGATTCCGGTGTGCACTACGCACTGCCCGGAACTCTCTATCTACGAGGAAAGACACGACCTTATTTTCTCGACTTTATTCGAATGGAATATCCTGATTTATTTGAGAAGATCAGTCAACTATACAAAAAGGGGGGAGCCGGCAAAGAATATAAAGAAGGTCTATATGCCGTAGTGAATCGTCTGCGAAATAAATACGGAATAACAGGCGGCTATTCCGGTATTATAAAAGAGAAAATGTATAAAGAAAAGACTTTGTTCGACGAATAAAAACACTCAAAGCTTTATTTTTCTTCCATAAACTAAAAAAAACTTTCTCCGGTGAGTACAAAAGAAGAGGTAGCCTTGTATAGGGTATAAAGAACCTGTTTTAATACATTCACATCTATGGAAAAGGAGAAAGAAATACCCGCCATTTTTTCAGAAACATCTCAGCGTATACTTAAGGAAGGCGAACCTATTCTAAGTAGCAAAGAGAAGGAAAAGATGTGGGCAAACATTGACCGACGTACCCGGCATATTCCTCGATATATGCAGCGATCTACATGGTATGTTGCAGCTTCCATTGCCATAGTGGCAATAGGGAGCTGGGTATTACTATTCAATTCACCTTTCACCAGCAATCCGTATACCCGCCTTTCGGAAATGGTAAATGTAGATACGCTGAAGTCAACCCAACTTTATATAGAAAATCAACAAATAGAGTTGGGTGAACAAGTGGAAATTCACTGTTTGCCTTCTACCAACCAAGTAGAGGTAAGTTCTCCAGATGGTGCATCGTTCAAATTATCCGTTCCATCGGGAAAAGGAACGTACATGCAACTGGCCGTGCCCAAGGGAAAACGTGCGCAGGTTATTCTCGCAGATAAATCAAAGATAACCTTGCGGGCACAATCCAAACTTATCTTTCCACTACATTTTACAGAGAAGAAACGAGAAGTAAAACTGGAGGGTGAGGCTTATATGCAGATCAGCCATAACGAACATCAGCAATTTATCACTCAAACCAATACGATGGAGATATGTGTACTTGGTACAGAATTCTTGGTGGTGGCCTATCCACACAGTCAGGAACAGTCGGTGGTATTGGTAAAAGGCTCCGTACAAATTACTCCTCAAAAAGGAAAAGCAGTTACGATATCTCCCAACCAAAAATATACGTACAACAGTTCTACGTCGAAAGCATCCTTACTTAGCAACGTAGATGCTACACCGATGGTTAGTTGGAAAGAAAATCTTCTGATTATACAAAATCAATCTTTGGGTGAAGTACTTAAAACCATTGAAGGATATTACAATGTAAGTTTCAACTACAACTGGAACGAGCTTCAAAGTATCCACATCACCGGGAAACTTGATGTCAGTGTGTCTCTGAATGAAATACTAGAGAACCTCTCAAAGATAGCTCCTATAAAAATAGAGAATAACCGAAAAACAATAAAAATCGAAAAAACAAACCTTAAAGAACATTAGCCTATGACATAGAAAGTATATATTCCAAAAGAAAAAAGGCTGGAAAATAGTGCGAATATTTCCCAGCCCAAGACTTTGATACTAAAAGTTTTAATAACCAAAATCTATCAATAATGAATAAAAGACATTATCTCTGCAAGTATACAAAATTTCTCTGTAATAAGCTGATGCTTACGAGTTATATTTTGTTTTTCCTAGGCGTAACGGTACAACCGACATACGCCAATAATGACCCGGCAACAGTGACGAAAACCGGAGACATAATAATCAATGTAACCAATAAACCGATACGAGAGGTGTTGACTCTGATTGAGAAACAGAGTAAATTTATCTTTGTATACAATAGCGAAAGCGTTAACCTCAACAGAACCGTAACTTTAAACATCACTTCTACTTCAATAAACGAGGTGATGTCGCTATTATTAAAAGGCACTTCATTGACATACGAAGTGTCGGACAGACAAGTACTTATCATACCGGCTGCTGAACAGCAGACTCAAAGCGCAAAAAGAACGACTGCATCGGGAATTGTTTCCGATGAAAACGGCGAAGTTCTTATTGGTGTCAATGTACAAGTGAAAGGAGAATCGACTGGTACCATCACGGATACTGAAGGCAAGTACTCTCTAACTGCACCTGCCGGCAAATCCCTAGTGTTTTCTTATGTAGGCTACAAGCGTTTGGAACTAAAAGCGCAAACGCAAATGAAGGTACAGATGACAAGTGATGCCGAAGTGCTTAATGAAGTAGTGGTTGTCGGCTACGGAACAATGAAGAAAAGTGACCTTACCGGTTCTGTGTCGGGTGTGAAAGCAAAAGATTTCAATACCGGATTGGTCAGCTCTCCTTCACAACTCATCCAAGGGCGCGTAGCTGGTGTAAACATTACCAATAATGGTGGTGAACCCGGTGGCGGTGTTACCGTACGTGTTCGTGGCTCCAACTCTATCCGTTCGGGACAAGATCCGCTTTATGTGGTAGATGGTGTGCCACTGGATGCATCGGAAGATCAGCAACCTTCGGGTGCGAGCATTGCAGGCATAGGAAGTACGGGAAAAAAGAATCCGTTGAACTTCTTAAATCCTGATGATATTGAATCGATAGATATTTTGAAAGATGCTTCGGCTACAGCCATTTATGGTGCTCGTGGTGCCAACGGTGTAATCATGGTTACTACAAAAAAAGGAGCGGAAGGGCAAAGCAAAATCTCTTATTCGGGTTATGCAAGTGTTTCGGAATTACCTAGCCAGTACGAGGTACTTTCAGCCGATCAGTATAGGGCATTTGCCACAGAAAAAGGAGTAACGATTGATGATGGCAAGGCAAATACAAACTGGCAGGATGAGATCTTTCGTACGGCAGTGTCGCAAAGTCACAACTTAGCTATCAGCGGTGGAAGTAAAAACAGCAATTATCGTGTCTCATTGGGTTATCAAGATCAAGAGGGGATCATCCTGAAAACCGGAATGAAGAAGTATACCGGACGCTTCTACCTCAGTCAGAAGGCATTGAACAACCGTTTGCTTATCGAAGCAAGTTTAATGGCTACCCGAACCAAAGATCAACGGGCACCACTGGGTGAATCAGGTGGATACGAAGGTGACTTACTGTTGACTGCCTTGAAAGTGAACCCCACCTACCCTATTTACAACGAGGATGGAACATATTATCAGAAAAGCAAGGATGTGAGAAATCCTGTGGCGATGATTAATCTGACAAACGATAATACGCAAACGGACAGAATCCTGGCGAACATTACAGGAACATTGGATATCTGGAAAAACCTGAAATATAAGATGAATGTTGCTTTCGATCAGACGAAAGCGAGCAGGAAGGTGACTCAGGATAAAGAATTAATCTACATGACGGATAAGGGCACAGTAGATATTAATAATGTGGAAGCCGGCAATTACTTGGTAGAAAATTACCTGACGTACAACTTTGATATCAAACAAGATCACCATTTTAACTTGCTTGCAGGTCATTCTTATCAAAGATTCCGCAACTATTGGTACAGCTTCTCCGAAGATGGGTTCGACATTGACAATATAGATTATTTGTATGATCTTTCTTTTGGAAATAGTACTTCCATCACTGGTTTATCGGACATTACGGTGAATGAATTGCAATCTTTCTTCGGGCGTGCAAATTACAACTTAATGGATAAATATTTGCTCACGGCCAATTTCCGCGTGGATGGTTCTACGAAGTTTGGAGATAACAACAAGTACGGCTTCTTCCCTTCGGCAGCCTTTGCATGGCGCATGAGTGAAGAGCAGTTCATCAAGAAGATGAATTTCTTCGATAACCTCAAACTACGCCTCAGTTGGGGTATCACCGGTAATCAGGAAATACCCAACAAGATTTCACAGATCATGCTGGGAAGTACCGACGGTGCTATACTTGATGGTGGAACCACGGTTGTGCAAGGTATCACTCTGACCAGAACACCCAACCCTGATTTGAAATGGGAACGTACGGAACAAGCTAATGTCGGCATAGATTTCGCTATCTTTAAAAATCGTCTGAGCGGAACAATTGACTTATTCTCTAAAACCACGAAAGATGTGCTTTTGCAAGTATATTCCATCTCTCCCGCACCAACAACACAAGTGTGGAGCAACGTTCCTGATATGAAGATTGTAAATAAAGGTATAGAAATTGGCCTAAACGGAGTAATCATAGATAGTAAGGACTGGAGATGGAATGCAGGAGTAAACTTCTCATCCATCAAAAATGAAGTAAAGAATCTGCCTATGTCATCCATCACCACGGGAAATCCGAGTGGCCCCGGCATCACCGGATTCTCTTCACAAATTATCAAAAGTGGCTATCCGATAGGTACATTCTGGGGATATAACTTCCTAGGTTTCGACGAAAACGGCAAAAGCTTGTATGAGTTAGACGAGGATGGAAAGAAGGTTGAAAAACGTATAGGTAATGCACAACCGGACTTCTCTCTAAACCTAAACACAACAGTAGCTTGGAAAAACTTCGACCTGAACTTGTACTTCAACAGTGTGGTAGGCAACGACATTTATAACAATCTGGCTAATGTGATTGACAACCTCAGCATGTTTTCAAAGGGAAGCAACACCACCGTTCACGCCACAAAGTCTAATGAATCATTTGACAACGTACTTGATTACTCCAGTCGTTACATTGAAGACGGATCATATCTGAGATTGAGCAGCGCCACTCTGGGATACACTGTGCCACTGAAAAGCAAAAAATGGATAAGCAACTTACGCTTCTCATTAACCGGAAATAACCTCTTTGTTATTACAGGTTATTCAGGATATGACCCTGAAGTGAACTCCAGTAGAACAAGTAACGGAGTGCCGGCACTAGGCATCGGTTGGACCAATTACCCGATGGCACGCAGCTATAGCTTTGGCGTCTCTGTAGACTTCTAACAATTAATAAAGAAATGAGTATGAAAAAAATAGCAATTATACTATATACAGCTCTTATCAGCATTTTTATGGTCGGCTGTACAGATTTGAAAGAAGATATTCTGAATGAACAAGATAGTTCGCAAGTCATCTCTGACAGTCAGAATGCAAAAATGATCGTTGCTCCTGCATACGCTTACTTAAGAGATTTGCAAAGTCGAAGTGGTGTGTGGTTGGTGCTGGAGAGTGTAACAGACGAACTCGCTTTCCCCACGCGGGGAACCGATTGGAACAATGCTGACTACCGAACATTGTTTACGCATGAGTACACCAGCAAAAACGGTTATATCAAAAATACATGGAACAGCTTCATGCTGGGAATAACAAAATGCAACGTGGCATTGCAATATCTTACCAAGTTGGAACAAACCGATGAGATAAAGAACTATGTGAATGAAACCCTGTTTATCAGAGCGCTATGCATGTATCATCTGATGGATTGCTTCGGACATTTCCCTATGCGTGAATATACTGAAACAGATTATTCCGTTCTACCCACGATACTAAGCAGAGAAGAAGCTTTGACCAGAATAGTGGATGAATTAAAAGCCATTATTCCTCTCTTGAAGGAGAAAGGGGATGTACCTTACGGAAGAATCACCAAAGCTGCTGCCCAAACTCTTTTGGCTAAAGTCTATCTGAATTACCAAGTATACACCGGTACGGCTCCTACCTTCAGCGATGGACAAAGCAAGTGGGCAGAAACTATTGCACAATGCGATAGCATTATCAACTCTGGAAAATATACGCTGGCCGATGATTTTTGGAAGCTATACTTAGCTTATAATGAAACATATTCGGATCAGACAGAAACTATCTTACCTATTATATTCAACAATAGCGTAGGCTTAAAAGGTATTCCGTGGCTTAACATCACGTTGCATTACAACCAAAAGTTTGGAAATTTCAGTATGTGGAATGGCTGTTGCACTACACCTACATTCCTCAATACATGGGATACTACCGACCCTCGCTATCAGGACAATCGCCTAAAAAGTCAGGTAGGTTTCAATCTGGGTATCCTCGTTGGGCAGCAATATTCAGCCAGTGGTGCAGAACTATTGACCCGAACCGGAGCAAAACTAATCTTCACACCCGAGTTTAGCATTCAAAATTCGTCGGAAGCTCAAGGAGCACGTGTAGTTAAATATGCTCCTGATCCAACGTCAACGTATGGTAGCAACAGTGAAAATGATTTCCAATACTACAGATTGGCTGATATTTACCTGATGAGGGCAGAAGCTAAATACCGTTCGGGAGATATTGACGGAGCATTAGCAGATATTAACACGTTAAGAAGTAAAAGAAACGTTGCCACATATCAAAAAGAGGATCTCAATCTGGAAAAAATATACAATGAACGCGGATATGAGTTCTATTGGGATGGCCCTTCACGACGTAATGACATGGTGAGATTCAATCGTTACTCTGAAGCACGATATGAAAAACCTGCTTCAGAAGCCTATAAGATTCTGCTTCCTATTCCCATCAGTGCCAAGGAAGCTAATTCGAACCTGGATCAAAATCCTGAATACGAATAAAAGGCACAGTTATAATTATGTTTAAGTAAAAGAGAGCAGACGTCAAGGAAGGCTGGTTTAAAAAAGCCTTTTTAACCAGCCTTTCCTTGCAGTCTCAAATCTTTTTCACAACCTTTGGGATTGTGAAAGCAAAATAGATCGAATAACATGAAGAAATACTTTCTGCAGCTTATTATTGCCTCTTTCCTTTCGCTCAATGCCTATTCTTCTCTTCAGGCACAAGAGACCAAATTTAGCCTACCAACATGGATAGAGAAAGCTGTGTTTTACCAAATTTACCCACAAAGTTTTCAAGATACAAATGGCGACGGCATCGGAGATATACAAGGAGTCATCAATCGGTTAGATTATGTGAAATCTATTGGTTGCAACACCGTATGGTTAAACCCTTGCTTTCATTCGGCTTTTATGGATGCCGGCTATGATATAATCGACTTTTATCGTGTAGCTCCCCGCTACGGGACCAACGATGACTTACGCAGATTATTTGAAGAAGCTCATCAACGAAACATGAGAGTTATCCTCGATCTTGTGGCAGGACACAGCTCAGATCAATCTCCTTGGTTCAAGTACTCTCAACGCAAAGAACAGAATCCGTATAGTAATCGGTATATATGGACGAACGATTCGACTATCCGACCGGAGAAATTCGTTGCCGGCAAATTTGAGCGCAACGGAACATACAGAAAAAATTACTTCGACTGCCAACCGGCTCTGAACTATGGCTACGGAGAACCCGACCCTGCACATCCTTGGGAAGAGCCGATTACAGCCCCGGGCCCCACGGCCATGCGCAAGGAATTAATACACATCATGGATTATTGGATGCAAATGGGGTGCGACGGCTTCAGGGTAGATATGGCCGGTTCATTGGTCAAGAATGATCCTCAATTAGTAGGAACAATAGAACTATGGCACGAGGTACGTCAGCATTTTCAAAGCCTGTACCCTGACGGAATCTTACTCGCCGAATGGGGAAATCCACAAAAGGCAATTAAAGTAGGCTTTATGATGGACTTTATCATTCATTTTGGCAACACAGGCTATGATCGCATGATGTTCAACCAAGTTGGCACTTCCCGACGAGATACCTGTTATTTTGACCTGAAAGGTGTAGGCAATCCCGATCCATTCATCAATAACCTTTATGATTGCCTCAAGGTGATAGGTGATAAAGGCCACATCTGCATCCCAACCGCCAATCATGATTTTCAGCGGGCAAACTGCGGACCACGTAATACGCCGGAACAACTAAAAGCTTCACTTGCTTTCTTCCTGACCTTGCCGGGAGTACCTTTAATCTATTACGGTGATGAGATAGGAATGAAGTTTATCGACGGATTACCCAACAAGGAAGGAAGTATGCTGTCCAAAGGCAATCGTGCAGGCTCACGTACTCCTATGCAATGGGATTCTTCTCCCGGAGCGGGTTTCTCCACTGCATCCATAAAACAATATTATCTTCCGATTGACACTTGTGCCAACCGCCCTAACGTGGAACAAGAAGAAAAAGACTCACTATCTCTGCTTAATTATGTACGCCGTTTACTGGAACTCCGCAAAGAACACCCTGCTCTGGCTTGTCGTGGAGAAATACAGTTCTGGCAAGAAGGGAGCGACAAATACCCTTTGGTATATGAACGCAAAGAAGGCTCTGAACGTATATTAATCTGTATCAATCCTTCGGGTAGAACTGTCAAAACGGAAAGAAGCTACACCCGTTCTTTCCGCAAGCTGACTCCTCTCTTAACAACAGGCGGCAATACTGAACAGAGAATAAAACTGAAAGGGAAAAAGCTTCAACTAAGTGTTCCTCCCTTGTCCATAGGCATTTATAAAATACAATAACCACCATGAAAAAGTACATCCTTTGTTTATTTTCTCTTATCGCAATCGGAATCCATGCGCAAGACCCGTGGAAGATAAAAGTGACTGATATAAACCCTGATAATTACTACGGAGTGACCGTAGCCAATGGAATGCTGGGTCTTGTTTCCTCACCGGAACCACTACGCACAAGCAGTGTGGTGCTGGCAGGTAGTTACGACAAGTATGGACGGGGAAGAGTTAGCAATTTCTTAAACGGTTTCAATATGCTCAATACTTCACTCTCTATCAATGGCAAAACGATTCGTAGAGAGAATATCAGCAACTTTACGCAGGAGTTGGACATGAAGCAGGCAATGCAGCGCTCTTCATTTAGTTTCGAAGACAAGGCAGAAGTTACCTATTCCTACCTTGCGCTACGCCAACTACCCTACTGCGCCATGTTGGTCGTGGAAATCACCCCTCGCACAGATATCACCATCGGAGTAGCAAACATACAAGAAACCCCGGATGCCTTTCGCAACAATCAGATGTACTTCAATGAAATAAATCGTCAACATGCATCGATTAAGTTATTATCAACTCAGGCAGAAAGTCCTACAGGAAAACTGGAGATATGTGCCTCCTCCGCATTCATCTTTCCGGGATCGGCAGATGATGAACCACGAGTGATGCATAGCACACCAAACAATAATAACCACAACATGCGTTTTTCTAAGCAGTTAAAGAGTGGTGAAACATACCGATTCTGTGTTGTTGGTTCTACAATCACTTCAGCACACCATCCTGACCCGATGAATGAAGCAGAACGACTGACCATTTTTGCCTACCTCGAAGGATACGAAAGGCTGATTCAGCGACATACCGACCAGTGGAACGAATTATGGCAAAGCGACATTGAAGTTGAGGGTGACGCACAGTCTCAACAAGACATCCACAGCATGATCTATCATCTATATTCTTTCGTACGCGAAGGATCAGCACTTTCTATCTCCCCAATGGGATTATCGGGGCTAGGTTATAACGGCCATATCTTCTGGGATGCTGATACTTGGATTTTCCCCACCTTGCTGATGTTGCAACCTAAACTGGCCGAATCATTGATTGATTATCGCTTTAACCGCTTGGAAGCAGCTAAGCAAAATGCCTTTGAACATGGCTACAAAGGAGCGATGTATCCATGGGAAAGTTCTGACAGCGGGTTCGAAGAGACTCCCGTATGGGCATTATCCGGAACCTTTGAACACCACATTTCAGGCTGTGTAGCCCTTGCAGCATGGAATTATTATCGGGTAACACAAGATCGCAACTGGCTTGAAACGAAAGGTTTCCCCATCTTAGAATCTACTGCAAACTTTTGGCTAAGTAGAGCGGAAGCAGATAACGAAGGCACTTATCACATCCGCAATGTAGTGGCTGCAGACGAATGGGCAGAGAATGTAGACGATAATGCCTATACTAACGGAGTAGCGAAAGTCAATTTAATGGCAGCCACACAAGCTGCTCGTATACTGAAACAACCACTTAACACTCAGTGGGAAAAAGTTGCATCCAAACTGCTCATTCTTCAATTTGCAGATGGAGTGACACAAGAGCATAGCACTTACAAAGGAGAGAAAATAAAACAGGCCGATGCCAATCTGTTGGCTTATCCCTTGGGACTTATATCCGATCCGGCACAGATAAAGAAAGATTTGGCGTTTTATGAAGTACGTGTTCCCGAGAAAGACACTCCTGCGATGACTCAGGCCATTTTCTCTCTGCTCTATGCCCGTCTGGGAAATGCAGAAAAGGCTTGGCATTTCTTTCAGGATGCTTACTTACCGAACCTGAATCCACCTTTTCGGGTGATAGCTGAAACGAAAGGCGGTACAAACCCTTACTTCGTAACAGGTGCAGGTGGTGTGCTTCAAAGTATTATGATGGGATTCGGAGGATTGGAGATTACTGATAATGGAATAATACAGATAAAATCTACTCTCCCACCTCATTGGAAGAAACTTACTTTGAAAGGTATTGGAGCAAAACGAGAGAAATTCCTAATTCAGAAGAAGTAACCGACTGACGAAGTTTAAGTAGTGCCCGATGCAACAAGTTTCGGGCAGACTGATAGTTCATGCCCAGCAATGCCGGAATCTCACTAAGTGGAACTTCCTGAATATAATAAAGATAAACAGCTTCACGTTGACGAGGCGTTAACTCTTTCAACGCTAACGCTAACTGTCGGCGCTGTTCATCGCTATAATCCGACTCGTCTTCATCATCAGAATGGGGGTGCGCCAAAAGTTCAATTTCAAAGCGTACATCTTCTTCTTGATTATCCAGTGAAAGTAGCATTCTTGTTTGCAACTTATTGATAAGCGCACGCTTCATAGCCATAAAAAGATAGCCTTTCACATAATCCGTATCACTTAAGTTAGCACGGTTCTGATGCAACTTCACAAATACATCCTGAATGGTATCCTTCACCAATTCCTTGTCAGCAGTGATTTTCTTTCCGTAAGCGTACATTGCATCCGAATACAGATGAAAAAGTCGGGCAAAAGCATCCCTATCTCCGGCCAGAAAATCTTGCCAAAGAGTCTTTTCTTCAGAGAGCGGATTACTGGTATTCATGAATTAATCATAAAACGATCTATCTATTTATTGCCTTAAACGCATTATTATAATAGGCTTTACAAAAATGAGTATTATTTCCGGAACATCCAACTTTAACAAGAACATTTGGAAATAAAAAACCCCGGAGGTGGTGATACACTCCGAGGTTCAGACACTAAAAAAATTATCTATGGAAACTTGTCTGTTTTAGAATCTCATGCCTAAGGTCAATAGAACCTGACTCTTTGTATTTGTTACTTTGGTTGAATTAAGGTATAGTTCATCAAAAGCATAAAAGTCTTCCTTGTATGTGCTATATTGATAAGCTAAATCAGTATAAAACACTTGCCCGCGATAGCCAACACCTATGGTATAGTTATTAGTAGAAGCCGCATTCGCAAAATCAGTATCTGTATTGATAGAATTATAGGCAAGATTTTTATAAGCATCATCTTTGAAAGCTGCTGAAATATAATTATAGCCCAAACGAAACGCAAATTCCGGTATTACTTTATACTCTGCGCCAACACGAAACGTACTTACTCCTTTTGTCATGTCTTTAACCGTACCGTTTTCATGATCAAACCAAGAGCTGCCATAATCAGGGTCACGGAATTTCATGGTAGAGTAATCTTGATACTCATATTCTGCTCCAAAAGCCAAATTAGTGCCAATTGTATAGCCTAAACTCAGATTATACTTCCAAGGAGTACGTAAGTCAAAATCACGAGACATATCTCTGTTGTTTAAAGCTTCGTATGTATCAATATCCACAGGAGTGGTAGTTGATCCACCATTCAGAAATACGTCTGATTCTAATCTAGCACTGGTATCCAAGGTCAGTTTGTAGAATGTCGGGGTATGTATGGCAAGCCCAATGCGTAAAGGTAATTCTGCAAATGGACGAAGAATAGCACCCAATTTAAAATCAAAACCTGAACCTGTTATATTATTCCAACTCTGCAAATTATACCCCTCCCCATTACCAAAATCTTCATCATAAATAGAATATTTACGATAGTTCACATCATAAGCACCAATGGTAAAACCTAAATAAAGACGATCGCTAAAGTTAAATGCGACATTAAAATCATACTGATCAACACCACCCGACTCTTTGGAATGGAATTTAGCATCCGGACCATACGGTAAGTAAGAAACAAAATCATTACCATCTTTATCAATTAAATAACCCTGCCATCCCAATGCAGATAACCAACCAACACTACCATCGTTAAAAGCATCATTACCGCTCAATTCAGCAGTCGTATTATTAGCCTGATTAGTCATTTGGTTGACTTGAGACAAGAGTGCATTATCCGGTCCTTCATTTATCAGCCCTTCCATCGACATATTCTTATTCAGTGATTTCGAGCGGTGATAATTAAATCCAAAATTCACATATCTCAGTGGAGTTGTATTGCCTATTTTGGAAGAAAAGACAAATCCAACATTATCAAACGTAAAGCGATTTCTATCAGAGTTCACTGTATTCGCTCCATAAGTACTTTCAGTTCCGATAGTTGAGAAACTAATTGTTCCCATCACATCATTGCTCCGGTAAATACCGATACCAGCCGGATTAGTGCCAATGGTGGATATATCTCCACCTAAGGCCCCCATAGCTCCTCCCATGCCAACGAAACGAGCAGTTCCGTTTAAATCTTTATCCGTGAGTTTAGCAGCATCATATACTGTTTGCGCACCAGCACTTGTAGCGACCAATAAGGCAAACATTGCCACACTCGTTATCTTTTTCATAATTCCTTCTTTATAATTACTACTTACTTTTTACACTTCTATCTTCTTCCCCTGCTTGATGATCCACCACTGCTACTGCCACTACTTGATCTGGAAGAGCTTCCCGCTGAAGAGCTACTACCACGGGAAGAACTCGAACTACTACTACTTGGGGAATAACTTCTAGAAGAAGAACCGCTATTATAAGAAGAACGCCTGCTGCTTTCACCCGAAGAGTAACTGCGTGTAGGAGTAGAAGATGAACTTCCACGAGAATAAGAAGAACTTCTTACAGTACCTTCTGAATTACTCCGTGTTGAGGAATATGTCGACGAAGAAGATCTGCGAGAACTACTACTAGTTCCACTGCCTACTTCTTCGTAAGTGATACGGCTACGAGTACTACTCGGACGAGTATAAGTTGTTCTGCGTGATGAAGAAGCATCTGTACGTGTGGTTATCCCTGGACGTTCACCTGTTTCACGAATTCCAACTACTCTACGGTTCGACGTACGAGTCGATTGGTTACCATCACTGTAACTACGACGAGCTGTTGAGCCGGTAGCATAACTTGAACGGCGGGGAGATCCACCTGATGAATAATCTCCTACTGAACGACGGTTTGTATACACACGATTATTATTGGCCCAATGACCACCTCCACCATTCCAATAGCCCGGATAATAGTTGTAACCACCCCAGCCCCAATACCAAGAGCTGCCATAATAACCACCCCAATAATCAGAGTACCATCCTCCATAATAATAAGGATATCCCCAACCATAACCAAAGGAGTTATAACGCCAGTCCCACCACAGTCTATTAGTGAACGTAGGGAATGCGTAAGCATACATACCGTCAGTATATACATTCCAGTCCCATGAATTGGTGCCGTAAACGATATCCCAATAAAGCGGACTGCTGATTGATATCGCATAACGAGGATTGCGGAAACGGATAATACGTTCGGCATATTCATAATCATCTTCCGAACCATTAAAGCCGCTCACCCACTCGCCATCCAAATCGGATTGCTCCTTTTCCTTCACATACAAAGTATCATCCTCCATCACGAAGTCATTATCAGAAGAATCGTAACGACGGTTATATTCATCTACATCACGCACATTTCCTTTGCTATCCTGAACTACCACAGCAGTAGCCGGAGTTGCATAGACACGAGTAGTAGTGGTAACTCCTTTCTTTTTTTGTTCTGAAGAAGTTTTTTCTTCCTGAGCCGCTTTATCATCCTTTTTTGGGGTAAAATAAAGGTCGTCATAGCTTTGTGCCATTATAGCCAAGGGTAGGCACAAGGCAATTAGCAATAAAAAAACAATCTTTTTCATAATCTCACGGTTTATATAGTTACTAATTCTATTTCTTCACGTTACAAAGATAAACAAGGCATATCCTATAACTAAGAGATTTTCCCCAATTAATTATAGGGATTTCCCTAAATACCCTATCTTTGCGATTGATGACAGGCTTTCTTTCTCAAAAAGAATAACAGTAAGGTCTATAAGCTTGTTTATTAACGATTAATAAAATTCTCTCAATGAAGTATTTAGAATTTATCTTCCATACGAATCCTTGTACCGAAACCGCAAACGATGTATTATCGGCTGTTTTGGGCGAAGTGGGATTTGAAAGTTTCATAGAATCCGAAGGTGGATTGACGGGTTATATTCAACAAAATATCTTTGATGAAAAAACGCTAAAAGAGGCGATTGCTTGTTTCCCGATAGAAAATGCAAACATTGACTACTCTTGGCAGGAAGCAGAAGATAAAGATTGGAATGAAGAATGGGAAAAAAACTTTTTTCAGCCGATAGTGATTGACAACAGATGTGTGATTCACAGCACTTTCCATCAGGATGTTCCTCCAGCGGAATATGATATTGTGATCAATCCTCAAATGGCATTCGGAACGGGACACCACGAGACAACAAGCCTCATCATCAGTGAATTGCTGGATGGTGACTTGAGTGAGAAGTCATTGCTCGATATGGGATGCGGCACTTCCATCCTGGCCATCTTGGCTCGCATGCGTGGAGCGCACCCCATTACCGCGATCGACATTGACTCATGGTGCGTGAATAACTCAGAAGAAAATATTGCTTTGAACGGCATGACGGACATCACCGTAGAATTGGGAGATGCATCCACACTAAAAGGCAAAGGTCCCTTTGATGTCGTCATCGCAAATATCAACCGAAATATACTACTCAACGATATGGAAGCTTACGTAGCTTGCATGAAAGTACAAGGTGAACTCTATATGAGCGGTTTTTATACCGAAGATATTCCTTTGATCAGAGAAGAAGCCGAAAGACTAGGACTACAGTTTATCGAAAGCAAGGAAAAAAATAATTGGGCGGCTGTGAAATTTCTGCTGGCATAGACGGTATCATGTACTAATTTATAACCATTAGCTACAAGCGATGATCTTATACATTCAACACACTGAAGTTATAACATCCACAAAAAACAAGTAATTTGTTAAAATTTAAGGCTATCATTTATTGGATAGCGAGCGCTCTAAGTTCATCTATCGAACCATTAAAGACATTTAAGTCCACCTCCTCTTTTATTCCCTCCACAGTACCCACATCGGTATGTTGCCAAAAATCCCATTTACCTTTGTAAGCAACGGAATCGACATAATAGTGTGCAATCCAATATGGGTAAGCATCAAATGAAGGGTCATCCAGATACTTTGTTTTAAATTTATAAGAGGTATAAAGAATCGGTTTCACACCGTAATGGGCCTCTATGCGATTGAGCCATATTTTGAGACTTTCTTGCAACTCTTTCTTATTCTTTCGACCAGTCAATTCCACATCAAGTACCGGAGGCAAATCTCCCGCTTGAAGTTTCACCGTTCGAATAAAAAAATTAGCTTGCTTCAGCGCATCCGCTTTGGGAGAAAAAAAGTGATAAGCTCCACGAATAAAGCCGTATTTACGGGCAAGGGCGAAGTTTTGCTCAAAGGCATCATCAGCCAACATTCTCCCTTCAGTGGCCTTCATGAAGATAAATTGTATCGGGTAATCAGTTTCATTGGTTAAGAGCAATTTCTCCCAATCAATTCTACCCTGATAATGTGATACATCAATGCCGTGCACATCGTAACAGCAAGGTATACATACTCCGTACTCTTTTTGAGTATGGCACGGCTTCCATCTATATGCATACGGACGAATAAAAAAGTAATAGAAACTGGCGGCAAAAGCAAATACAACCACAATAGCAAGCAGATTGCGAAACCACACCGGCATGGTGCGAACTGCCTTCTTCCGCTTACGTTTATTGATAGAACGTGGCTTAGCAACCACTTTTTTCTTGGGTGCACGTCCGCGTGATGTCGTTGTTGGTCCGGTCATATATAATAAGGTAGCAACATAAGAGCCGATAACAAGCTGAATTATTTCTGCTCATTATCGGCTACTTAGTATCAATAAATTTATTTAGCTTGTTCTAATTGCAAAGTCTTGGTAGGCTGATCGCAAACTTCCGTCGGACCAAAATATTGTATCGGCCCGGGATAAACATAAGCTGTTTCAATGGCCCAATTATCGCGTTTAGCAACAAATTCTTTAAATGGAGCACCATCAAGCTTCACCAATGCTTTTTGTATCACTGATTTCATTTCGCCATGACGACGTTCCATATTCATCATCATCGTGATGGGCACACCTCCTGCAATCCATTCGGCAGCAGGTGCTGTTGTATTACGCACTGAAGACATATAACCTGTTTTCCCGTTGGCAATCAGCATGGAAGCTGTGTAACCTAAAGAATAACAATAATCCGCATCATAGTTAGACGGAGCTGCGCAACGTCCTTCGTAACCGAAGAAGTGATGTTGAGCTGCAAACTTTCCAACGAATTTACCTTCAGCTTTCCACTGTGTAAGTTTAGTTGCTACCATTTCAGACAATAACTTTTCTGTTTCGATCAATGAAACCTGTACGTTTCCATGAGGATCTCTATCCAATGTCAACTGACGGGCAACACCTTCGGGCAGACTAGCATAAATTTCCGCATTGGAGGCTGAAAGTTTAGAGATGATATAATCTCGTTGATGAGATTTCTTAATATGAGAGAATTCTTCAGCATTGACAGCTAGGAAGTCATTCAGTTCCGAAATCAGTCTCTTCATAGCCGGAATAAATTCAATCAGACCTTCCGGAATCAGAACCGTACCGAAATTATTGCCTTGAGCAGCTCTGTTGGCTACAATTTGAGCGATGTATGTAACAACATCATCCAAAGACATATCCTTAGCTTCTACCTCTTCAGAAACAATACAAACATTAGGTTGTACTTGCAGAGCACACTCCAAAGCAATATGAGAAGCCGAACGTCCCATCAACTTAATAAAGTGCCAATATTTACGAGCCGAGTTACAGTCACGTTGAATGTTTCCAATCACTTCAGAGTAAACCTTGCAAGCAGTATCAAAACCAAAAGAAGCTTCGATCATTTCATTCTTCAAATCACCATCAATGGTTTTGGGACAACCGATTACCTGTACGCCATACTTCTTAGCGGCATAATATTCAGCCAATACGCAAGCATTTGTATTCGAATCATCTCCACCGATAATTACAAGTGCTTTAATGCCCAATTCCTTTAAGATCTCGTATCCTTTGTCAAACTGATCTTCAGCCTCCAATTTGGTACGACCTGAACCAATGATGTCAAAACCTCCCGTGTTACGATATTCATCAATGATGTCTGCAGTCAGTTCCATATAGTTATGATCAACCAATCCGCCGGGGCCAAGGATAAAGCCATAAAGTTTGCTATCGCCATTAAGTTTTTTAATGCCATCAAATAAACCTGAAATAACATTGTGTCCACCCGGTGCTTGTCCACCGGACAAGATTACACCTACATTCACTGCAGGGAAATCAATGGCTTCAGCAGATTCAACAAACTGAATCAATGGCATTCCGTATGTGTTTGGAAATAATTGTTTGATTGCCTCCTGATCGGCCACCGATTGAGTTGCTGCACCTTCGCTCACTTTGACAGTTCCTTTCAAAGCTTTTGGAAGCTTAGGCTGATATGCAGCCCTTGCAATTTGCAATGCACTTTTAGTCATCTTTTCTATTATATTTAAAGGGGTTAGTAAGTTCAATCTAAATAACGCTGGCAAATTTCGCTTTTTTTTCTGGATTATAAAAGCATGAACGACTCAAAACAGAATATTTGCACAAGAAAAAGTATACAACATAACTAATTTGTAACACACAGATGACATATCAGAACAAAATAAAGTTTTTCACTCATAAAATCGTTATTATTCTCACTGAAAAGTTGTTAATTCCTCTTTTTTATGCAATATTTGCGTTCAATATTAAAAGGAGAAATACTAGAGGGAGAAAATCGATTCGCTTGTAGCGAATAACTTCCAACAAAGTAGCTCTAAGCACTGCTATCATTAGTTGTGAAAGTCAGCGTTATAATCGCACGAAAATATTTCACTTTAGGCCAAACAAACGGAACATTAATTATTTCTTTATGGAACTTTTAAATCTTATTTTAATTGCTCTGGGAGTCAGCATATTTATTATGGTGGTTTATTTTATTGTTGACATCAAAAAATTCGGCAATAAACAACATCTTTTGCTTGTTGCACTCTTTGTTCCGTCAGTACTATGTGCTCAATATCAAACAGCAGATAATACCGTTATCTATTTCAGATATTATGAAAATCAAAAGAATAAGTTGGAATACACTGATCCGGAGAACAACATTACTTTCAGATTCATCCCCGATTATACCGCTTGGGGAATATCTATTACAAACAATTCTGCAAAAACAATCAGAGTCGATTGGAACAACGCACAATTTATTATATCTGGCAGAGCATCCGGCATTTTAATAGAGAATGAAATCAACAGTGAAGAGACCAATATCGAAAACATCAGCTATATAAAAGAGCACGCCTCTATTTCATCAAGAATAATACCCACTGTTTTATATAAAAAAGGAAGGATATTCGACAATAAAAAGGCAAGAAGTAAGAATAGAAAAATATCTTCAACTATTGTTATTCCCATCAAAATAGATAATCATTCAAAGAAATATCTTACATTTGATTTTATAGCTGAACTCAAAGGAATGAGCCGATAGCTGTTAAAAAAACAACAAACATTCGCCAAAACCAAAGAAAGTCTCTATCTTTGCCGAATTATATTTTTAACCAATCACATTAAACGTAAAGATTATGGCAAGCAGAAGAGAACTTAAAAAGAATGTAAACTATATCATTGGTGAATTATTCAGTGAATGCGTAGTAAGCGTCAACTGCATACCGGGCACTGACAAGACAAAAGCAGATGAGCTAATGTTGAGCATTCTAAAAGTTCAAGATGATTTTATCAGTCGTATCAGCCACACCGAGCCGGGAAACGTAAAAGGATTCTATAAGAAATTCCGCGAAGATTTCAATGCTAAAGTCAATGATATCATTGATGCTATAGGAAAACTTAACTGAACAAAAGGTTAGAATGAGAAAGGCAATCTACGGTTTTATCTATCACCGCATATTGGGATGGAAAGAAAAAGCAACCGCGCTTGATTTAAATAAATGTATTGTTTGCGCTGCACCCCATACTACCAATTGGGACTTGTTTATTGGTAAGCTTTTTTACGGCTCTATCGGCAAGAAAACCAGCTTCATGATGAAAAAAGAATGGTTCTTCTTTCCTGTAGGAATTCTCTTTAGAGCTGTAGGAGGCATTCCGGTCAACAGAGGACGCAAATCATCATTAGTAGATCAAATGGTGGCACACTTTGCAAATAGCGAAAGATTTCACTTGGCCATCACTCCGGAAGGTACCCGCAAAGCCAACCCTAATTGGAAAAAAGGATTTTATTACATTGCTTTAAAGGCACAGATTCCCATTGTTTTGGTAGCCATTGATTATCAAACAAAAACAATCACTGCCGAAAAATCCATCTTTCCGTCGGGCGATATAGATAAAGATATGCGAGAAATTAAGTTATACTACAAACAATTCAAAGGCAAACATCCTGAAAATTTCTCTATAGGAAAAATAGAATAGTGCTCGATAGCGCATAAAAAAGCAATGTCTTCCGATCAACTAAGAATATCAATGCTGCAAACAGATATTGTTTGGCAGGATAAAGAAGAAAATCTCCGTTTGCTCCGCGGCAAGTTGCAAAAACTCCGCGGAGAAACGGATCTTGTTATATTACCTGAAATGTTTTCTACCGGATTTAGCATGCAAAGTCATTCTTTAGGAGAGCCTGTTACCGGAAAAACAATCACGACTCTACAAGCTTGGGCCAACGAATATGCTGTGGCCATCGCAGGCAGTTATATCGCATACGATCATTCGACCTATTACAATCGTGCCTTTTTTCTTACTCCCGAAGGAGATTCTTATTACTACGACAAACGACACCTTTTCCGAATGGGTGGCGAATATGATTCGTTCTCTTCAGGAAGTAAAAGACTGATAGTACCTTATCGTGGATGGAACATCTGTCTGTTGGTCTGCTACGACCTTCGTTTTCCCGTATGGAGCAGAAATAGAAAGAACGAATACGATCTACTTATTTATGTGGCCAATTGGCCCGCTTCTCGCCGACATGTATGGGATGCATTACTAAAAGCAAGAGCACTTGAAAACATGAGCTACGTATGTGGAGTCAATCGCATAGGTAGTGATGGAAACGGCTTAAGTCACAATGGAGGAAGCGTACTTTACTCGGCCAGAGGTGAAGTGCTTACATCTGTTCCTGATAATGAAGAGCACATCTCCACTACTAAAATTGACATTCAGTCCCTGCACCAATTTCGAGAAAAATTCCCCGCATGGAGAGACGCCGATAACTTTCAGTTAGAGGATTCGTCCGAAAGTCTTTAAATGTTAAAACCGTCTTCACTCTACAACAATATGCTAAAAAAGACGTTTTCATAAAGAACATCTTTTGTATATTTGTCGTTGAAAACAGTCACACGACTTTAATCTAACATAACTTAAAGGAACTTATGAAGACAAATCTTAGTTCTCAAATCACTCTCAACAGGGTCTCCCCCAGATACTACAGACCTGAGAATGCATTTGAGAAATCGGTATTAACCCGATTTGAGAAAATTCCTACAGACATTTATGAATCTGTAGAAGAAGGTGCTAAACACGTTTCAAACGAAATAGCCCAAGTCATTCGCGAAAAACAAAAGGCAGGGCGCTTTTGCGTACTGGCACTCACGGGTGGAAGCTCTCCACGTAATGTTTACTCCGAATTGATTCGCTTGCACAAAGAAGAAAAACTTAGTTTCCGCAACGTAATTGTATTCAATCTGTACGAATACTATCCACTTAGTCCGGATGCCATAAACAGTAATTTCAATGCATTAAAAGAGATGTTTCTGGATCATGTCGACATTGACAAACAGAACATCTTTACTCCCGATGGCACTATTGCCAAAGATACCATTTTTGAATATTGCCGCCTTTACGAACAACGCATCGAAAGCTTTGGAGGAATTGACATCGTACTGTTGGGCATCGGACGTGTAGGTAACATTGCGTTCAATGAACCGGGGTCGCGCCTGAACTCTGCTACCAGACTGATTTTGCTCGACAACGCCTCGCGCGATGAAGCAGCAAAAACATTCGGAAGTATAGAAAGCACACCCGTCAGTTCCATAACCATGGGAGTATCTACCATCCTCGCTGCAAAGAAAATCTTACTTATGGCATGGGGAGAAGATAAAGCCGGCATGATCAAAGAATGTGTGGAAGGAGCTGTGATAGATACCATACCGGCATCTTATCTGCAGACGCACAACAACGCACAAGTAGCGATAGACCTTTCTGCCGCAGCCAATCTGACTCGCATTCAGCGTCCATGGTTGGTTACCGCTTGCGAATGGAACGATAAGCTGATCCGTAGTGCCATTGCATGGCTTTGCTCACTAACCGGAAAACCTATACTGAAATTAACCAATAAGGACTATAACGAAAACGGCCTGAGTGAATTACTGGCATTGTATGGTTCGGCCTACAACGTGAATATCAAGATATTCAATGATTTGCAGCACACCATCACCGGATGGCCCGGAGGTAAACCGAATGCAGACGACACCTATCGTCCTGAGCGGGCAAAACCTTACCCCAAACGTATCATTGTCTTTTCACCACATCCTGACGATGATGTGATCTCGATGGGTGGAACAATCAGACGCCTCGTAGAACAGAAACATGAAGTGCACGTGGCTTATCAAACTTCGGGAAACATAGCTGTAGGTGACGAAGAAGTAATACGCTTTCTTCATTTTATCAATGGCTTCAACCAGTTATTCATGAACAGTGAAGATAAGGTTATCAGTGAGAAGTATGCCGAAATCCGTGACATATTGAAAGACAAGAAAGATGGAGATATGGACACGCGCGACATCTTAACCATCAAAGGATTGATTCGTCGGGGCGAAGCACGCACAGCTTGTACGTACAACAATATTCCGCTGAATCGTTGCCACTTCCTTGATTTACCTTTCTACGAGACCGGCAAAATACAGAAAGATCCGATTAGCGAAGCCGATGTTCTTATCGTTCAGAAACTACTTCAGGAAGTAAAACCTCATCAGATATTTGTAGCAGGAGACCTGGCCGACCCGCACGGCACTCACCGTGTTTGCACCGATGCCGTCTTTGCAGCCATTGATTTGGAAAAAGAAGCAGGAGCCAAATGGTTGAAAGAATGCCGCATCTGGATGTATCGGGGTGCATGGGCTGAATGGGAAATAGAAAATATAGAAATGGTCGTTCCTATCAGTCCGGAAGAGTTGCGTGCCAAACGAAATTCTATCCTGAAACATCAATCGCAGATGGAGAGCGCACCGTTTATGGGTAATGACGAACGCTTATTCTGGCAACGTAGTGAAGACCGTAACCACGGCACAGCTGCTTTATATGATAGTTTGGGATTAGCTTCTTACGAAGCAATGGAAGCTTTTGTAGAGTACATACCGCTATAATTAGAGAAAAGACATAAAGATTTAAGCCACAGAATACATCAATCATGCGCAATGAGAAATGTACTCTGTGGCTTTTTTGTATACTCCTTCAAAACAAAAAATCCTCCTCAGACTCGCTTGCCTGAGGAGGGTACAAACAAAACAAACAAATAAAACCGTGATTCACATCATGGGTATTTTCTATGCGGGAAATAGACAAATAGTCTAAAGCACGACACTACGTGCCGCTTTAATTCTGAACGCACCGTACTGCGAACGCGAACTGCCGAGAGTTGATGTTCGCCGGGTACACGACGCTGCTAATGAAGCCTAGGCTGTACCCATACGTGGAACCGGTATATGCACTACTACTCCAACAGTGGCCATTCTGGCCAACGAGGTACAACGCATCGGAAGAGTTACGATAGCCCGATGCAGGAAAACTAGTACTGTTACCACTAATAATATAAGTACCACCACTGGAAATTGAAAATGTGCCTTGTGTATTAACACTAGCAGTTTGATCACCAAAGCTACCGAAGTATGCCCAAGGAGTGGTAGCAGTTGTCCACGATACAGAAGCATTACCATCCAATCCGGCGGTATTAAACTCTTCGGCGGTAGCCATACGCCAACTACCACTTACAGCACCAGTCTTACTCAAGTATTGGCAAATATCACCTTTTTTATTTGCATAGTTAATATCGGCATTCCGAGCAGCATCATTCAAAAAAGTATTGGTTTGACCACCATTTGTCACATCATCGGTAAAGTAAGCAATATTGGCATAAGTAGTTGAACCCGTACTCCAGGTACTGCTTGAAGGAGTCGTAGAATTATAAGTAGGCGTGTAAGTGACATAAGTACTACTTAAAGACATACCTACCAAAGATCCCCACTGGAAGCATACCCCCTGTTTCTTCTGATTTGCCAATTCTTGTGTTGTGGGATTAGCCGGATCAACAGGAGCCGCATCAAACGTCAACTTCGTACCATCCCAGTAAATATTACTTCCCGCCCAAATTAATTCTTTGTACTGAATTCTCGTATCCGTATCGTTCGGCTTTAATGTGATGGTATAAGTATATTGACTGTTTCGCTTGATGTTGAAGTTAGTGGTATTATTCGCCCCCAGATAGATTTTCCACGAAAGGAAAGTGTAACCCGAGGCCTTACCATAGATGATCACATAAGCTGCTGAATCAGCCGGACTAGCTGGTACATTGGCTTTGATCTTTTGGTTTTGGGCCGTAATAGCTGTATTCACTCCGGCACGGTTCTCGTACATATAGAAAACAGTATTGAAAGATGAGACATTAGACAGGCCCACAAGCCCGCTATCAGTCCAGTCTCCACTGTTAGGTGGCAAGCTGGCATCCTCGGCACGGGTGGTTTGCGTATCCGTAGCACTCGCTTCCGTACCCAGCGGGCGAGGTACATAATAAGATTTTTGAGGTATACCGTATATGCGATATCCCGATATGGTGACTCCGCTACCAACGGAGATACCTACAGTGAGCGTGACCTTAGCGACCAGACGGCTTACCGTCATACCATCCGTAAGCGTACTCTCCCCGGCAACAATGTTCACATTTAGTTTACTACCTGCCATAAGCAGGTAGCTTGAGTTCGTAATTTCGTTCCATGAAGAAATATTGGTATTCAGGTCTTTCAGTTTTTGTTCGGTAGCTGCCACTGTCCCGTTAAAAAGATCTGCATTGCCCGTGTTAGCAATGGCATAAATCTTGCAACCTGTTCCGCTACGGGCTGTTACCGTATAAGGAGCTCCTACCTTGTAACTCTTTCCCGTCAATTCACCCGAACTATTATACACCAGTATGTACAAATCATGAATGACATCTTCGTCCACAGCACGAGTAGAGATGTTATCAGGAGTATTGGATCTCACATCTAGCCGGATGACGGCAGTCTCACCTTCATCACCTCCTGTAAACGATTCCGCCTCATGTGCACATCCGCTCATGCAGCAAAGCATGTAGCATACACAAAGAGGTAAAAGCAACAACTTGACCCGCATTCGGTTTATCATCTTATTCAAATATCTCAAAAATAACATTTTCATGACACTACGTGCCGCTTTAATTCTGGACGCACCGTACTGCGAACCCGTGCTGCCGACCGTTGCTGAACGCCGGGCACACGTTGCTACTGAAGAAGACCAGGTAGTACCCATTCGTGCTGGAGCTGGCACTACTGCTCCAAAAGTGACCGCCCTGACCAACGTGGCTCAACGTACCATCAGTGAAACGAAAACCCGAAGCAGGAAAACTACTACTACTACCATTAACTGTATAAGTACCACCACCGGAAAGCGAAAAGGTACCTTGTGCATTAACACTGCCGGTTTGGTCACTAAAATTACCGAAGGATGCCCAAGTGGTAGCGGTGGTCCACGAAACATAAGTATTATCAGCCGAGCCTTCCGAATTATATTCCTTTGCAGTAGGCATACGCCAACTACCACTCACAGCACCAGTCTTACTCAGGTATTGGCAAATATCACCTTTATAGGCTACATAATTGGCATCAGTGTTTTGAACGGCATCATTCAAAAAGGTATTGGTTAGGCCATAATTGGAACCAGCATCCGTAAGATAAAAAACGCCCCAAGTCGTTGCACCTTGAGTCCAGGTACTGTTTGTCGGGGTAGTGGAGTCATAAGTAGGCGTATAAGTAACATAAGTGCTACTTAAAGACATACCTACCAAAGAACCCCATTGGAAGCATACGCCTTGTTTCTTCTGATTTGCCAATTCTTCTGTTGTAGAATTAGCTGCATCAACAGGAGACGCATCAAAAGTCAGCTTGCTCCCATCCCAATAAATATTACTTCCCGCCCAAACCGTACCAGATTTCTTGTAGGTGATTCGTGTATCCGTGTCATTCGCATTTAACGTAATGGTATAAGTATATTGACTGTTCCGCTTTATGTTGAAGTTGGTGGTATTGTTCGCTCCCAGATAGATCTTCCACGAAAGGAAAGTGTAACCCGAGGCCTTACCATAGATGATCACATAAGCTGCTGAATCAGCCGGACTAGCTGGTACATTGGCTTTGATCTTTTGGTTTTGGGCCGTAATAGCTGTATTCACTCCGGCACGGTTCTCGTACATATAGAAAACAGCATTGAAAGATGAGACATTAGACAGGCCCACAAGCCCGCTATCAGTCCAGTCTCCACTGTTAAGTGGCAAGCTGGCATCCTCGGCACGGGTGGTTTGCGTATCCGTAGCACTCGCTTCCGTACCCAGCGGACGGGGCACATAATAAGACTTTTTAGGTACACCGTATATGCGATAACCCGAGATGGTAACTCCGCTACCACTTGCAATGCCTACATCGAGCGTGACTTTTGCAGCCAAGCGGCTTACCGTCATGCCATCCGTGAGCGTGCTCTCGCCGGCCACAATGTCAACGGCCTTACTGCCGACCATAAGCAGGTAGCTTGAGCTCGTGATCTCGTCCCATGAAGAGATGGTCGCAGTCAGGTTTTTCAGTTTCTCTTCGGTATCGGCTACCGCCTCACTGAACAGGGAAGCGTCGCCCGTGTTGGCAATGGCATATATTTTGCAACCTGTTCCACTACGGGCCGTTACCGTATAGGGGGTTGCGGTCAAATAGCTTTGACCAGTCAGCTCACCGGCACTGTTGTACACCAATATGTGCAAATCATGAATGGCAGTCTCATCCACAGCGCGGGTGGAGATCTCACTCAATGTATCGGGACGCACATCCAAGCGAATCACAGCCGTGGTATCAGATTCGTCAGCCACAGGAGCATCTTCCGTGCAGCATGTAAGCACGGACAAGACCGCCCACACACACGGAAATGAAAGCGACAGCTTCCACTTCCGTATCTTTGTGATCCTATTTAATGTTATCAGAAATACAATGCGCATCATTTATTAATTGTTACAATTCCGTCTGCTGCCAGATGCTGCCCCAAGCCAGAACGCTCACGCCCACGGACATCTGGGCATAACGGAAGTCCACGGTGATATAAGTCTCCTTGCCCGGAAGGGCTTTCAAAGAATTTCCTTCATCATCCGTGGTGATGGTAGATATTTTCTCGTTGTCGCGGTAAAGCTCGACGGATATTGTCTGCTCATCCCCCGTGGGAAAGATCCTGAAAAGTGGAGCCACCCATTCGTCCTCGCCCTCGGTGGCCGTCATGGAGGGAGCGTATCCCGCCTCCTCACCCGAGGACTCTCCCAGAAAATTCAACACGCTACCCGCGCCCCGCACCACAATGCTCAGTTCACCTTCCGTTCCCCCGAAATACTCTCGGGCATGGCTTACGCGTACCTCCAGTGCGGCCGAGATCCTCTCCATGACCAGGTTTACCGTGTCACTCTGTATACCCCGGGTAGTTGTCTCCGCGGACAACTCTCTGTAGCAGTAAAATAGGTCGGTCACGGTCAGGTCGTATCCCGTTGCCGCCTGGAGCAGTTCTATCTTCGCATCTTGTAGCGAAGTTCCCACCTCAAGCGAAGGCAGTTTCAGGCTATCCTCCTTGAGATTGCCCCACGCCACCAAAATGAGCGCCTTGTCTTTTTCCGCCCCGAAAAGGAAGTCGGAGGAAGAACTCTTGGGAATCACCCGCACGAAGCCGTCTTCATCGAACAGGTAAAGGTCCACGGAAGTGATCATACCCGAAGTGGTGACATCCTCTCCCGACGGAGTGACCGCCCTAACAGACAGCTCGTACTCCACGCAGGCATCCGTCTGCTCCCGCACGCAACCATGCAAGAGTAGCGCAAGAGAAAGCAAGAGCAAAGCCCGATAGACCCGGCAAGCCGCCAAAGAGAGTTTCCGCAGAGAAAAGATCATATACCTGTCTTTTTAATTACCGCAATCTGGTTTTTCGTTTGTTTCATTAACAGCATCAGTCAAAAGACACGCTCTGGGTATACGGAGTCCAGTCTGTCACGGTGACCGTTACCGTCAGAGAGGCCGGATCGATGGTCTCAGAGGGAGAGCTCACACCCTTGCTACGAATGGTCACTTCCAACTGATACTTCATGCCACGAGCGATGGTACCGATTTGTCCGGTTACGGCAGCATCATCACCATCCTTGATCGTAGTGCCCGTCTGGTTCTTGTTGATCACCACCGGATAATAAACAACCCCGCTGTTATCCGTATCAATCGTGCCGTCCCCGTCGGTATCGAAAGTTCCCTCAAGAACCAACGTGGTGGGATAAGAAGAATTTTCGTTGGCAAAGACATAAAAATAATAGAAGTTGGTGATGTCACTATAATTGTGCGTGCCACTTGCCAGTGCGTCCCAGCCGGTGGCGGCAGTCGTGTTCAGAGCCGCAAGCGTAGTGAGCCCGGTATCGGCAGCACTACCTGTAAGGTAATTGGTGGCAGCAAGCGTGCCGTCGGGCTTAGTAGTGGTATAAGCGCCCGTAGCAGGCTTGGTGGTGCTAAGAGCATTACGCACAAACACATTGGTAAGTTTGAACACGGAAGAAGAATAAGCTCCCGTACTGCTAAAGTCGGTCGCTATTTTCTTCACAATCACTCTGGCAACCAAACGACTTAAGGCTACCGCAAACGTGTGGTCTCCGGCCGCCCCTCCTAAACTAAGCGTGAAAGTGGTGTTAGTCCCCTCTTTCACCTCACCCGACATGGGAAGGCTGTTTGAGGTCTGGGAATCACTCAAAGAAAACGTTTTCGAAAGGAAAGCCGTTTTCGTAGTGGCACCCGCAAAATGTCCCGAAGGAGCATTGGCCACAACAATGGCCGTGCAGCCCGTTTCCTCCTGGCTCAGCGGACAGTCAAACGACAGGCTTGTGGGATTGGTCGTGGCATCCTCCTGAATGGTCAAGACATCTTCACTACTGTTAAAAACCGCAACCGTAAGCCGGCTTATCTTCTTTTCGGCGGTGTTGTCATCGGTCGGTTCGGTAGTAGCCGTGGAGCGGGTAGAGGAATTAATGCTCACAACCACTTTGGCCGTTTTCGTCGAGTCGAGAGTAGATTCCGCATCGCTCGAGCAGGCGGAGAAAAGGATTGCCCATAAGGCAATCATGAAATAATAGTTTTTCTTCATTGCACTCTGTTTTTCTGATTTAATAAATTCTCTGATTTTCATAATATGGAATGACCCGTTTATTTTTTTTGTTTTCATATTTCCGCTTTCAAAAGGAGATTATTTTTCCGTCCTTTTCTCTCTAAGCAGCTCCAACGCCTGCCCAGCCTCTAACACTCCCGCCGCGGCGGCCATCTGCAAGTAGACCTCCGCCTTGTCGTGATTGCCTTCTATCAGATAAAGGATGCCCGTGTTGTTATAGGCGGCAGGCAAAGTAGCATACTTATCCAAATAAGCATACGCCTTCTTCGTGTCACCTTTGCTCAACGCCACGGAAGCGGCGTTGATGGCAGCCTCGGGACTTTCGGGGAACAAGCGGGCGGCAAGGTCGAAGGCGTCGTTATACTCCGTGGAACCTTTGGGGTAGCTCATCGCCACAGCGAAGAATTCGGAGAGTTTCAACGAGCGGGAGCCGGTCTCGAATAAGCGGCGGCTCTGTGCCGCATCCAAACCCTGACGAGTGTAGCTGATGGCGTATTCCAAGCGTTTCACGCGGGGGAAGATATGATCAAGAAGGTATTTGTAAGGTATCCCGTCGGCCAGATCCTGAAGCATGCGCTCGCGGCCTTTGGTGATGTCCACCGTATTGATGATGTCCGTGACGGCTTCCCGAAGAGACATGTCCGAGGAGTGTACCAGCGAACGGATGGAATCCCAATCTTCGGCCACCCAAGTGACCTCCAGAGGAGTTTTGCCGGCCACACGGTTCTCACGAAGGTAATTCTTCAACGACAGGGCGCGCATGGAAACATCCTTTTCGTTTTTATGCAGGTTGCCCATAGGAGAGCCGTAACCGGTCAGACGAAGGCGAGTGACGCTCGTGCCGTTCTGTTGCTGCAAAGAGCGGACAGCGTCACGAAGGCGATAGTAGATCTCGTAGTTCTGCTTGTCTGTGGACAGGCGGTCAAGGTTCTTCTCGTCGCCGAAGGAGATGCTCCCCCTGAGAGTACCCAGGGTATCATCTTCCGGCGCGGGAGCAACGATGTTCACAAGCGTCAGATAGCGACTGTCGATATCCTCCTTTATGGTGGAAGTCCGTGTCTTTGGCAGAGTGATGCCGTCGGCTATCTTGTCCTCGAAAACAGCGGCGGGCTTGCCGTTGCATCCGCATTCCCGGCTGCGCATGAGCAATACGGCCTCCTTCATCCATTCGCTGTAGGGCACGGAGATCTTATAAGAGAACTGGCGGGAAGATCTCTCGTCGTTCTTCACCACCACGGCGGGGGCGTTCAGGCTCCTGTGCTTCTTGTTCAGCGTTTCACTGCGGTGATATGCCTTTTGTTTCTGAATGCCGTTCACCTGGATGGCGGGCAACTCAAGGCTGCGGTCCGCTCCCTTAAGCAGGGGCGTGAGCGTCAGAGACTCGTCCGAGGGGAGCTTCAGGCCCTCGTAATTCACGCTCAGATCAACGTGCAGCTTGCCACCCGAGACGGACAGGTGCTTATCCGTGACGAACACCTGCCCCTTATAGGCCTCCTGGCTGAGCGCTTTGCCCACAAACAGTTGCAAAAGCAGCCATAATACAATCAAACTCTTTTTCATTATCGTTTCTATCATTATATAGTATAAACTTTCAGGTCTCA